>MDTC01252462.1_pt1 | contig 12807 bp, 9 predicted proteins | sample 811181 | NCBI WGS metagenome assembly MDTC01 (sample SAMN05326644, study PRJNA326480) | marine metagenome | isolation source: seawater | place: Pacific Ocean: North | collected 2011 | reverse complement strand
GCAGGAAGTCGCGTGTTGGACCGAACAACACGAGAAGACCTCGGCGGATACCACGAACTCAAAGACGGTCTCGGAGCAATTAGCGGGGAAGAAAAGGTCTTTGACACATGGATGGATTCATCCAACTCCAACCTATTCGTGAGCGGATACCTCAACCACCCTGAAGTGTTTGAGAAGGCATTCCCCACAGCTCTAAGGCCACAAGGCAAGGAAATTGTACGCACCTGGCTCTATTATACACTTCTCAAATCAACATTGGTGCTTGATAAACCAGGGTTCCAACATGTCTGGATTGACGGCTTGGGAATGGATCCTTGGGGACGTAAAATGAGTAAATCTCTGGGCAACGGGATTGATGCCGATTCTGTTCTTGAATGTGGAGCGGGCGGCAGAACCGGTTCATGGAAGGTCAAAGGGCCCGACAAGACAGTAAGTTTGCGAGCCAACAAAATTGGAAGCGAATGTTTCAGATTGTGGAAAGCATGTGATGCACAAGTGGGTGATGATTTCCATATTAATCCCGAAGAAATTGAAAAGAAGTATTTCGGAGTCCTCACAAAATTGTTCAATGTTGCTCGATTTGCTTCTCAGTTTGAGATACCCAGTAATCTGGATGAAGAGCCAGAACATTTGGAACCAGAAGACCGATGGATTCTTGCTGAATTTCAAAACACAATGAATACTGTACAACGATCGTGGAGCGACTTGGACATTTATACTGCAACCCAATCACTGAAAACATTTGGAACCGGGTTACTACCAAGCCATTACCTCGAGATGGTCAAATCCCGTCTGTACGATGACGATGTTGCTGCTGCTTGGACTCTCCACCGTGTTGTTCGGGACTTTATGGCCGCCTTTAGCCCGGTATGTCCATTCTTCACCCACCACATCTCACAAACAGTGTACGGTGCATCCGCAGTTGATGTTGACCGATTCCCATCAGAAGCATATTCTGCAGTTGCCTCGGGTACTGAAGAAGGAAAAAGACTCTGCAACCTCTCTAGCAAGATTCAAGAATTCAACGGAGCGGTTTGGGGAGCCAAGAAAGAATCTGGAACGTCCCTCAATCAACCCATAGAGGGCATTGAAATTCCGCAAGAACTCGCTGAATTCTCACACACCCTGACGCAGATGCACAAATTGGAGTAAGTCATTCCTCTTCCTGAAACAACATCATCTGTTTTGATGGCGGAATCTCTAACTGCCCCAATCGAAATCCGATGAGGCGAACCGAAGCTGACGAATCAACGTTCATGGCAAACAGTTGGCGAGCGAGACGTAGGAACACACCCTCGTCGTCCATAGCCACCGTGATGCTCTTCCCAGATGTATGGGTTTCAAATCCAGTATAACGTATCTTAACTTCACCAAGTCTACCCGAAACACCAAGTTCTTGTGCACGTTTCATCACAAGGTTGACGAGAATTTCCAACTGATGCATCACAGATTCATGGTCACTTTGGTCAATTTCAAACGTATGTTCTTTTCCGATGGATTTCCTGCTTCGAATCGGACTAACCTCAGTACTGCTCTCACCTTCAACGACTTTTTTGAGCCAAGACGAAAAACGCTCGCCAGCAATTCGGGCCAAAGCCAATTCACCGAGTTCATACGCCTCATCAACGGTGGTAAGGCCCCATTCAGCAAGTTGAGTTGCTCGCTTGGGTCCGATTCCCGGCACTTCACGTATTGAGCGTCCTGAAAAAAAATCTTGGACTTCATCGGGCATTATTCGGAAAATGCCTTTCGGTTTTCGCTCCTCACTGCCCATCTTTGCAAGAATTCTTGTCGGCCCGATTCCAAACGATGCGGATAAATTGAGTTCATTTTCTATGTCGCTCTGAAGATTTCTTGCCAAAGCGAGAGCTCTATCCCAATCACCATCCACCTCCGAAGTCACATCAAGATAGGCTTCATCGATGCTTGCTTTTTCAAAAATTGAACACGATCGTTTCAGAATTGCCATCACTTTACGACTTGCTCTTGAATACAAACCACGAGTTCCCGAAATGTACAATGCTGTCCCAAACGGTGCACCAGGACAACGCCGCCACGCCTCTGAAATAGGCATTGCAGACCTCACACCGTACACTCGAGCTGCGTAATTGCATGTTGAAACAATCCCCCTACCTCGTCCCTGTTTCGGGTCTGAACCAATAATCAACGGAATTTCATCATCAAAGCCATGGTGAAGCACCTCAACAGCAGCAAAAAACGCATCAAGGTCACAATGAATTAAAATTTTATTTGAGGTAGAATTGTTCTCATCCACCCTTACCACAACCCAGAATGTGCGTCAAAGGTGTTTGAACTTGTCCATGAAATAACGAAACATTAGCGTGTTACAAATATTGACGGTTGACGGTGAAATCACAATCATTTCCATCAAGAACCGTCATGATGTTCGCAACGATGTCCGTACCAACTCTGGCTTGCGCTTCAATGGTTGCAGCACCGACATGAGGGGTACCATGGAAGTTCATCATTTGAAGCAATGGATGGTCTGGGGAAACGGGTTCATTTTCAAAGACATCAAGGGCTGCTGAGGTTAAATCACCGGACTTGAGTGCGCCCGTAACTGCATCTTCATCAACGATGCCTCCACGAGCACAATTGATGATATGGTTGCCACATTTCGAACCGTCTCTACCAATCCGTGGCATCATTGAAATTCGCTCCGCATTCACAAGATGGTAGGTTTCATCCGTCAAGTTGCAATGAATGGAAATGTGAGTGCAATTTGAAAAAAGGGCATCAACGGTCTTATGCAATCTTGTGTTTTTTGATTTGGCAATCTTAGGTGGGAGATATGGGTCATAGGCATGAACTTCCATTCCAAGTGCTTGGGCAACATCACCCACGGATTGCGCAATCCTTCCAAACCCGATCAGTCCAAGCGATTTGCCAAAAAGTTCAGAGCCTTTTAGAGCTTTTTTCTCCCACAGACCTTGCCTCAAACCACGGTCAGCTCTAGGAATGTGACGTATTGATGCAAGAAGGTGGCCAAGGGTTAGTTCTACAACGGATTGTGTACTTGCCCTTGGAGCATTGACCACAGCGATTCCGGCAGTTCCTGCAGCCTCAAGATCGATGTTATCAACACCAACACCAGCACGACCAATGACTTTCAAGCGGCTACCTGATGAACGGATTACATCGCCGGTTAGTTTCGTCGCACTGCGAACAATGATAGCATCAAATTTAGCCAATGCACCGTCCAACAAATTCTGAGGAGAAATTGATGCTGCGATTACTTCATGACCCGCTTTTTCAAGCATGAGAACTGCTTTTTCATCCATTCCATCTGTAACCGCAATTCTCGCCATGACTCCGCTTTCTCAAGGAAGGTGGATGAACCTTCGGTTTATTGAAATTTGAACCATGGCTTTCAAACACCCCTAGCCCTTCGCCATATTGAGGCTGGACTATGGCGACCGATGTAGAAGCCTTACTTTGGGGAGCGGGAATTCTCGCTCTTCCACTCATCATGGCCCTACCAATGCGGCTTGCATGGCAAATTTGGGTGGGTATTGGGCACGAAGTATCCGAATACCGAACCATTGTTCGCCAAATTGTTGATTCCGGCCATCAAGTTTCTTCGTTTTCTCAAACATTGGATGATATTGCTCGTAATTTGCGAATCAGTCCCGCTAAACAGAGACTCATTGAAGCAGAATTGCTTCATCCGCTAACGATCTCTCATTTTCTTCTTCTTCCGGCTTTACTGATTCTACCGTTAACAGCGATTATGGCTCTCCCAGTGGTTCTTATCGGATTTCCTTTCATGCTCTTTGTTGAGTTCATACTGATTCGCAAGAAATTTCTCATCTCAGGCCTTAGGTACATAGAACGCATCATGCACTGGCAAATTATTCACGTTCCAAAACCGCACAGAGGTACAAAGGAAAATGAAACTTCGATTACAGAATTTTCCCAGCACATTGAGCATTTCAATTATGTCCCGCAAGCCGCCTTTTTGGGACTTTTTGCATGGTTGATCGTACATTGGGTATTGAACCTTGAATCATGGACGATCGAGCTTATTGTATCGTCTCTCTTGTATATGGTGCTTCTATCAATTCTTTCTGTGTTGAACACTGCGTTTGAAGCAGACCTTGTGTTCGTAGACCCTGCTAAAGGTCGTCTTGTACCGGTTGACCAGTGGCTTGAAGGCGTGCTCAATCCAATCGTCGGAATCGGATTGGTGTTTTTACTCGGACGTAATCTGCTTGAAGAATCAAGAAATATTGGAGGCAATGCTGTGCTGTTTGCTTCAGTTGTTTTGGCACTGATGTATGGGGCTGCTATCGTTGGAATCTCTTACAGATGGGGTTATTCTTCGTGGAGAGGAAGACGTGTGCGCAAAGAATTCCAAGAACAAGTGATCGAAACTCTCAATCCACTTAGTTACGATCTGACACGTTCAAAGGGCCGTATTGATTTCAACGTTAGAATGGGTATGGAAGAGCGACTCAACATCATTGAAGAAACAAATGCTCAACAAATGTCGTTTGAAGACCTTCAAAACCTTCCATCGGGCACTTCTAAGGGCAAAGCACCCTCAAACCCATTGAAGTAAAGATTAATCCATCCAAGGGATATGTTCTGGAATTTCTGCAAATAAGTTAGCAGGGACTGCCACCTTGATTTTCGAAACACCACCAAGTTTCTCGGCTGAAGCTATCTGCCATGATTTGAATGATTCAAAATCATCCATAAGAAGAATCGGATTATTGAGCATGTTCCATCCGAGTGCTTTCATTTCTGTACCCGGTGGCTCGTGACCAGAACAAACGATTGTTTCTTCCGAAAAACGTTCCAATACACTCAATGAATCCCAGTGAACATGCATCCGACCACCCGGCAGGTCATCTCTCCCAACACCACCCTCACCGTTGAACAAGAAATCCCCCGTCATCATGTATCCGGGGACATGGACAATCACCGAATCAGAAGTATGACCTGGACAATGATGAAATTGTATCGGAATGGAACCAAGCATCAACTTTTCTTCATCCTCTACATATCGATTTACCCCAAGACTGGAAGTTGACTTCCACATGACATAATCGCATCCAAGTTGTTCTCTCAAAGTAAAGCAGGCAGTGATATGATCAGCGTGCATGTGCGATGCAATAGCATACTTCAATGTCAAACCGTCGGATTCCAGGCGTTGGATATAATTCTCAAGATAGTCATAAACTGGGTCAACGATGGCGGCCTCTCTGGTTTTTTCATCCACAATGATGTACGTCATTGCCCAAACTCCCTCATTCAATTGTTCAAAGAGCATATTTTGTGTGAACAGGAGGAGGGATTTGAACTTTGATACATGGATTCCTCCGATGTGTTGGATACTACGATGGACGGTATAGAAATTTGTAGCCCTTTGAACTTCATTTCGTTTTTACAAGTCTGTGAAACGAATCAACACATATACGAGGATTCATGACCACCAATGTGTTGGACCAAAACATGCATCCCGACTCTGTCGTTTATCTCGAACACGATGGGAAGGTACTGCTTGTTGATGATTTGGGAAACGGCCCATGTTTGCCGACTAAAGGAAGAGATGATGGGGGCGAAATACTACGCTTTCCGACCCCAAAAGAAGTGAAATCTTTGGGTATTGAATTTACAACCAAAATGTCACTATCAATTCGTTTTGATTCGGGGACTTATGAAGTAATCAAGGCCTATCCAAAGATTGGATGGCCGAAAGATTGGGCTTGGAAAGACGATTGTATTTCTGATGACTGTGTGCATCCTGTCGTTCGCGAATCTATCTATCGTTCACTTCATCGATTGGTGTCGAAAGTGATGATTCAAAATTCAGACGGCGACGTATTGATGGCCAAGGTCGAGCGTGGTCATTTTCATGGATTTTGGACACTTCCTGGGGGATATATGGACCATGACGAGCATCCAACAATAGGATGTGTTAGAGAGACTCTTGAAGAACTTGGACTGGATATTGTTCTTGACTCATCTGAACCGATTATCACTCAAAGAATATTCAACAACGAAGGAATCTCATTCGTCTCATTCACGTACAGATCAACCTGGGATGGAATGCTTAGTGAATTGAATCTTCAAACGGAGGAGATCTCAGAGGCAAAATGGTTTGATGTTAGAGAGGCGCATGCTCAAGCAGTATCGTACTTTGACAAACAAGCCTTGAGAAGTATACTCAACGAGTAAATCATACTCCGATTTCCGTTTTAGCAGATTGAAGAGCATCATCCAAACCTTCGGGGTATGATCCGCCGCCCTGTGCAAGAGTTGGCCGACCACCACCGCCACCTTTGATGTGAGGTGATATCGTTCGTAACAGAGTCACCGCATTGTATCGCTCACTTGCTACAGTATCTTCTGTAACGGCGATCATCAATTTGCCACCTCCGTCACGAGAACCAAGAACTGCAAGTGTTGGAACATCCTTGTTAAGGGTCAATTCCTTGAGCATTTTTGTCATGGTTTTGAGGTCTCCATCAACCTCCATAACGACCACTCGAACACCGTCTAAATCAGAGGAATCACTTCCTCCTCCCGATGTTCGCAGACGAACAATTTCCGCTTCAAGATGCTCAATGGTTTTACGTTGTTCTTTCCATTCCGTGAAAAATCGTTCCGCTGCTTTAGGTAGGTCACTGGATGATACGCCAAATACCTCGCTTGATACACGCAGAATCTCATCTTGAGTTCTTGCATATTCAAGAGCGGCTTCCCCAGCCACAATATGCAATCTTTCTACACCATCTTGAACTGCGCTTGAGCGAACAATGCGGATTGAACCAATTTGCCCAGGTTCATCATGATGAGTGCCACCGCATGCTTGTACATCGTGTTCAGCAATCTTCAAGACGCGAATTGAATTTCCTTTCGGCGCTCCACCTTGATAAAGATCAAAACCATAGATTTCATCTGCATCTTTCCGATTTAATTCCGTTTTTTCTGTACGTGAAACTTCACCAAGAACTCGGTTGGCGAGGGCTTCAATGGTATCGAGGTCGTTGCGACTCAAACGATTGAAATGAGTAATGTCCAAGCGTCCACTTTCCACTGATTTGTTCGCACCTGCTTGGTAAATATGAGGACCCAATATTCTGCGTGCGGCACCACCAACAATGTGGACTGCAGTGTGGTGATCCATGAGCTGTTTTCTTCTTTTCCAGTCGAGTACTCCGTTTACAGGTTTTCCAGTAATCAATTTCCCGTTGCATAGATGTAAGATAACATCGCCCACTTTTTGGGTATCCAGAACATGAACTGTGACATCGTCTTGAGTGAGTTGGCCATAATCACCTTCTTGACCACCTCCTTCAGGGTAAAAGATTGAAGTTGACAAGATGACGGCATGTGTGGCTTCACTGGGACCTTGCCCCTTTGAAACGGGAAGTACCCCGATCACATCTGAATTAAATTCACGTAGCGAAACATCAGCATAGTAGAGCGGCTCTGTAGCAGGGAATGAACTGACATCAAATGTTGACTCTGCACCTTCGGTTGAACGCGCTGCTTCTTTCGCCATGAGTGCATGACGTTCGGCCATTTCAGCGGAGAAACCTGTCCGAAGAGTTACGTTTGACCAGCCAGCATCCCGAGCCAAAGTGACGGCCATGTCAGGAGCCAATCCGTGGGAGTCATTCATCGTAAACAAGGCCATATCTGGAATTGACTCCGCATCTTTACCGATACCCTTCAATTGTGTCTGTATGACATTTTTACCCTTACGAAGCATTTCACCGTAGCGTTCCTCTTCAAGTTCCAAAATGGTCAGCAAACCTTGTCGTGATTGCTTGTTGAGATGATTGCCGAGATTTACATCCAAATGGTGCTCGGCAAGTTCACACAATGAGACTTCAATTTTGAGCTCATCTCGCATTCTAAGAACGCGCCGGGCGAGCATTCGGGCAAGATAACCGGCTTTTGCATTCGATGGAACAAGACCATCACCCAACATATTGCACAGTGCGTGAAGGTGGTCGGGAATTGCGTAAATATTCGCAAGCGGTTCGGTAACGGCCGAGAATTGTTCGGCTGAAACATTAACGCCTCGTTCACTTAGTCGTTGAAGGAACAATTCAGTTAATTCATCCCCATCTACTCCAGCTTCAATGTTCATGATTCCGTTTAACCGGCTCATCTCACCAAGGAGGACATCCAAATCCAATGAAGGCCATTGTTGAGTTACATCATCAAAACCAGCAAGTTGCTTCAACCATGCGACCGTTTCAGGGTAAATGGCTTCGTAGATTGTTGGGGTGCCGGCTGCAGCCCAACAAAAACGCTCAAGCCCATAACCGGTGTCAATAATTTGTAGAGGCATTTTACGATAACGATCGCCTTTCAATTCAACATCACCGTCGGGATGTTCTTCCATATCCATGAACACTAAGGTTGCTAGTTCGAGTCCCCCAACGATGACTTCTACTGCAGCTCCAGCATTGCCTCCACCACACCATGGGTTTTCCACATAGGTGATTTCATCGCTTTTAATTCCAAATGTTGAGGTCAGCATTTCATGACAAAATTGAACGCATTCTTCCATCCAATAGAGAAACTCTCCATCTTCTGAACGATTGAACACATGGTGTGCCATCATCTCAAAGGTCGTCAAATGCCGCCCTGAACGACCAACTGCATCAACATCTGTCAAACGGATACAAGGCTGAGAAATCGTCAGCGGGTTTGCAGGAGGGCGTACCTCTCCCGAGGTGACATGCGGTTGAAAATCCGCAATAGATGCGATGGTGAGGTGAATATCATCCCGCCAACGAGCAAGTACTGGATACGGGTTGATGCGGGTGTGATCTAATTGTTCAAAGAACGACAAAAACGCCTCACGCATAGCGTCTTTGAGCGCTTTACCTCGTTGTTCAAATCCTCCAATAAGTGGGGCGCCAATAAAGGAATATTCATCTTCAGATGTATCTCCACAAGTATCCCTATCTGCATCAGTGGTCCAAAACCAAAGTGATGTCACACGGCATTGCCGGCGGAAATAGCCGTTTTCATGAAAAACTGCTAAATCAATAGGGGGGAGGGACATCTACCAATCACCGTTCATGTGTGAACACTTCGTCCAAAACGACTTCCCCCTTCAAGGCTATGCTATCCATTTAGCATAGACCCCCATTTGTGAAAAGCCTCAAAACCAACCGTTTGGAGGCAGGCGTATGGGAGAGTCATGGCGCAACCACTTGGTTGATGAAGGCAATGGCACCATGAGAATCAAGGCCCATGGCTCAATGCTCGCTGATGCACGCATTGTCGCTGACAAGGAGCACATGAATTTACATCGTGACGACAGGGGCCCCGAACAACTGGTCAATATCGCATCAATGCCTGGCATTGTAGGTGAAGCGTGGGCCATGGCAGACTGGCATTATGGATATGGGTTCCCAATTGGTGGCGTTGTAGCCACGGATGAAAATGCAGGGGAACAAGGCGGAGCAATATCACCAGGAGGCGTTGGTTTTGACATCAATTGTGGGGTCCGATTTTTAGCCCTTGATGCAACTGAAAGCGACATCCCCAACCTCAAGAAACTTGCTGGTCGATTAAATGGAAGAATACCAGCAGGTGGTTCGGGTAAAGGAGGTGTTGAGCTCACACGGAGCAATCTAAAGGAACTTCTACAAGGTGGAGCCGAAGCAGCTCTTGACTTGGGTTACGGCCATGATGAGGACCTAAAATTCTTAGAATCACAAGGGATTCTTCAAACAGAAAATGCAGATGTTTCTGAGCGTGCTTTAGAGAGAGGCATGAAATCATTGGGTACGCTTGGTAGTGGAAATCATTTTCTTGAACTTCAAACAGTTGGTAAGGTTGTTGATGAACAAACTGCGAAGGAATGGGGTCTCTTTGATGACCAAATTGTAGCCATGATACATTCAGGAAGCAGGGGGCTTGGTCACCAAGTCTGTACCGATCATGTTCGTCACTTAGAAAGCAAATACAAGCTCAGCGAAGGCATGTGGACAAATGAGTCATGGGGATTTTCCCTTCCAGACCGGCAGTTAGCATCTGCACCGATTCATTCCAAAGAAGGGCAGGAATATTTGGATGCAATGAATGCTGCTGCGAACTTTGCCTTTGCAAACCGTGCTGTTCTTGCCTCACGATTACGGACGGTACTCAAACTCGAAATGGGTGACTTCGGTGAAGCACGTACATTGTACGATGTTGCCCACAACATCGCAAAATTGGAAACGCATCATGTGCATGGTGCGACGTGCTCATGTTATGTCCATCGGAAAGGTGCAACACGAGCTTTTTCAGCAATGCATGATGACATTGCATCCAAGTTTTCATCTACGGGCCAACCGGTGATTGTCCCTGGTGACATGGGCACGGGGTCTTGGATGATGGCTGGTCCTTTGAACGGGGAAAATCAGGCCTTTGGGTCATCCTGTCATGGAGCTGGAAGGGCATTGTCGCGTGCCGCAGCCAAAAAGTCAATCGATGGAAAGGCACTGAAACATGAACTCGAATCACGAGGGATTCGGATACACGCATCCACTCCAAACATATTGGCGGAGGAAGCGCCCGATGCGTACAAAGACGTTGATGAAGTGATACGACTTACCACTGAAGCCGGACTTGCTCGTCCGGTGGTACGCCTTAATCCGTTGGCAGTGATCAAAGGGTAATCACATGCAAACCTGAGCCATTCCATGGCCAGGTAAGGTAGGAGCATCACCTGTGTGAACGCCATCTGGCTCTTCCACAATAACACTCAACAAGGTGTTCACGAGTTCTTTCAATTCATCTACTTGTTCTTGTAACTCGCGAACCCTCTGGTTCATTTCATTCGTTTTTTCTTGCTTTCGCTCCATGTGCATCCCATCTGAGAAGTTTCCTTCTCAACCCTCTATCACAAAATTCGCCTCTTATACATTGAGGTCAATGAATGGGAAATATGTGGTTTTCTCAGCAAGCATGAATCAAGGGAGGAATCAAGAGCCACCGGCGAGATTTGAACTCGCGACCTCCTCATTACCAATGAGGTGCTATACCCCTAAGCCACGGTGGCAGTGAAACGAGCGACCGGCCAAATGGATATAATCGCTTCGCGCCATCTTGTCTCAATTTACACTGGAAGATAGAGGTGCCATTCACTATTTGATGACCATGAAGAAATCGAAAAAGGCGTGTCTTGTTTAGTCTGCAGTTCCCAAAGCGATTCATCGATGGAATAGTCCACACCGGGAGCAACGAGCAGGGCGTCAACACTGGTGGCATTAAGGAAATCATCGGTAAGACTTGGAGACCGCCAATAGCCTTGTAAATTCGCAGTTCCATCCAAATCTGTATTTGTCTTCAACACATAGAGCGAATGCATGGCCAAGGACTCATCGGTTACAAGAAGAAACGATTGGTTGTCTTCATCAAGAACCTCAGCCAATGAAGCACCGGCATCATCTTGCCACAATTGTTGACCGTGGAAACCTGTGAACATAACAATTGGCAAGAGGATGGTCAAAGCTACAAGCATTGTTCGAGATGGAACCGTTTCATTGTGAGGCTGTTGGGATTCATTTGGGTCCAATCGGCACAAATGCAACAGCATGATCATTGGAAGCACCAGTATTGTCGCATATCGACCATTGTTACCGAGCAGCAACATGCATTCGAAAAGTGAGATGTTCCAAAGTTGAGACTCCAGCGTCCATAAGGCACTTATGTATGCGACCATACCTGCTGCAAGAATGGAACAAAAGCAAGCGACCATGGTGATTTGACGGGCATTTTGTTCAGGATATTTGAGCCGAGAAGTGACAAAAGGCCAAAGACAAAATCCGACGAAGACGAACAAAACGATCCCGTCAATAAAGGCAAACGGAATGCTCAGAAGAAATATCAATGGATAATCCTCTATTACTGAAAATGTCCCTCCGTAGCCAAGCCAACCTAGAAACACAATGCACACAAGGGTTGTGCAAAACAGCACTCCACTCATCAACCATGGTTTTCGGGTAATTGGCACACCAACATTGGTTGACAAGCGGCCATCAAGGAACAGCCAAAGGTTGCCGAAAATCATGACGCACATCCACGCCATGAGAGCAGCAATCGGTCCAAATCCCTTCCATCCAAGAACGCACATTACGGATGTCGCCATCATCAAAATTCCAACTCTTAGATGACGCGTTTTATTTCCGTCAACAAAAAACAACCAAAAAACCGAAATTCCAAGGATGAGTGCTAATATTGCCTCATCATAACCTCGCCCTGTTGCGAACATAAGACAGGGGCTCCATGCAACAAGAGCGCTCCACATTGGATCAAAGGGTATTGATTCGGGCTCGCGTCGCCAACGAGGCACAAAGCCCGCCAACACAGATAGAATGACCAATGAAACGAACGAAGTCGTTTGAATGGCGATTGTTGAGGTGTACCATGGACCAATATAACCCTCATATTCTCCCGAAGAGAGTGGCTCTTGAAGCTCAGAATCAGCCCATCGTGTCGGGCCCCATGGATAGTCAGAGCCGGCATTGGAGTCATCATTACTCACGTTCAATCGCACATGTACATCGAGGCCGAGATCACTGTTTGCAACTGCGAGTCCGTTCATCAATAATCCGACACCTAAAAACGCCAACCACCAGCGTCGATCTTGGAGAAAGTCGAGACTCACATAACTCGCAGAAAAACTGTGGATAACATACTTTCCCTCGTAAATGCGAGAAAACTGTCGTTGGTAAGAGTGGCGCCGAGAGAGAGATTTGAACTCCCGAGGGACAGGCCCACGCGATTTCCAGTCGCGCGCACTACCAGGCTATGCGATCTCGGCTC
>MDTC01095741.1_pt1 | contig 12807 bp, 12 predicted proteins | sample 811181 | NCBI WGS metagenome assembly MDTC01 (sample SAMN05326644, study PRJNA326480) | marine metagenome | isolation source: seawater | place: Pacific Ocean: North | collected 2011 | reverse complement strand
CAAATCTTCTGATTGATGCGATAACATTTCGGCTAACTCAACCTGAGTCGCTGTTGATGTGCCTACTTTGCCTACAACAATACCAGCTGCAAGATTCGCCAAACGGCAAGAGTCCGCCAACGAAGTACCTGCAGCTAATGCTGCAGCAAGTGTTGCTACAACAGTATCGCCAGCTCCCGTCACATCAAAGACTTCCTGAGCAAAAGTAGGTAAGTGTAATGGCGCTTCACCTTTTTGAATTAAAGTCATGCCTTTTTCAGAGCGCGTAATCAATAAAGCTTGAAGCTCAAGCTGCTCAATAAGGCCTAGTGCTTTTTCATGTAACTGCGCTTCACTTTGTATAGCTCCCACCATAGCTGTAAATTCAGCAATATTAGGTGTCAATAAAGTCGCTCCACGATAGCGATCAATATCAAGTCCTTTGGGATCAACAATCACAGGAATAGACAAAGCTTTAGCCGCATGAATTAAAGCCTGTGGCTCTGCTAAAGTACCTTTAGCATAATCAGATAACACTAGCACTTGATATGAAGCAAGCTGTTCTATACATTGATGCGTCAATTTCAGTGCATCTTGCTTATCGAACTTTTTCTCAAAGTCTAATCTCAGCAGCTGTTGGCCAGAACTTAAGACTCGCAATTTCATGATCGTAGGCAAGTGGGGAGATTGCGTAAAAGAAGTTTTGACGCCTAAATCTTCTACTTTGTTTTGAATCAGTGTTGAAGCATCGTCTTGCCCCGTAATACCCGCTAGGCAAACCTGGGCATTTAAAGCAGCAATATTAAAGGCAACATTGGCTGCACCTCCTGGCCTATCGTCAGTGTCATCAACCTTCACAATAGGCACAGGCGCTTCAGGAGAAATTCTTTGCGTCGCACCGACCCAATAGCGATCTAACATCACATCACCCGCCACTAAAATATGTGCTTTTTCAAACTCAGGTAACAAAATTTTCATGGAGCTCCTTATGATTGCCGTGCTATTGAGCAAAATTATTGTAAATAAAGTGCTATTATACCTTATTTATTTTTATTTTTAAGTTAAAATAAACGCTTTATAGCGAATAGTCCGTATTCAGAGGTTTTTTGTGATTCGTCAGGCAAAATTTAACAAGATTTTACTCCATCCACAGTATTGGCTCTACTGGTGTCTACTACCTTTTATGAAAGCACTTTCTTGTATACCTCTATCCATACAAATGAAATTAGGCCGCTTTCTTGGACGCTGCATACCTTATATCGATCGTTCAAGAGCCCAAGTGGCTCACAAAAATATCAGTTCCTGTTTTCCAAAGCTCGATCAAAAGCAAGTTCATGCGCTATGGCAGAAAAACCTTGAAGAAACAGGCTGCGCTATCTTCGACACACTCAATGCTTGGTTTTGGTCTGATGAAAAAGTTGCAGCACACAGTGAAGCATATGGGCTTGATCATTTAAAACATATACCTAAAGAGCAAGGTATACTCTACTTTACCATTCACAGTCTTCCGCTTGAAATGGGCGCGCGCATTATAGGTTTAACTTATTCAGGCTACGGCGTATACCGACCACATAATCATCCTTTTATTGATTATGTCCAACTAAAAGGACGTTTACGTGGCAGCTTTGGTATGATTCCAAAACGAGATACACGCAGCATGATTCGCAAACTCAGAGAAGGCGCGGCACTATGGTATACCGCAGATCAAGATTCAGGCCGCGCAGAAAGTATATTTGCTCCTTTTTTAGGTGTCAAAGAAGCTCGTACAATCACGGCCACATCCAACTTAGCCCGTGTTGGTAGAGCCAAACTCGTTCCCTTCTTTGTTGAACGTAAACCGGACCATACTTACAGCCTAACCTTAAACTCCATGATTGAGCATTTCCCATCATCATGCATCACAAGCGATACGCATTATGTAAATGAATTAACAGGTGAACTGGTTCAACGCAATATTGCGCAATATCTGTGGATGCATAAGCGTTTTAAAACACGACCTGAACATGATCCTCAAGACTTTTACACCTAAAAAAAGACGTAAAATAACACCACCGCTAAAGCCAAACGGTATAAAACGAAAGGCAGTAAGCCCATTTTTTGAATCACTTTCAAAAAGAAATGAATACATAAATAAGCCGCAATAAAACTCAGCACAATGCCTAATCCAAGGCTTTGTGCATCGAGAATTTGCTCTGTAGTGAACCACTTCGCACTCATATAAGCTGAAGCGCCTAAAATAAGTGGAATTGAGAGCAAAAAAGAAAAGCGTGCCGCAGCAACGCGAGTCAAGCCTAGCATGAGACCTACAGTTATCGTAATACCTGAACGAGACGTACCTGGAATCAATGCCAGCGCTTGCGCCAAACCAATCGCCAACGCTTTTTTCCATGTGAGCTGCTTTTCATGATACTTTTGACTTGGAGCTCTATCCGACCACCAGAGTAACACACCAAAGACGAGTGTTGTGATAGCAATCACTTGAGCACTACGCAGATGAAGATCAATAAAGTCAGCACATACCAGACCCAATAATACAGCAGGAAGCGTCGCTAAAATAATCAACCAGGCAAAACGCGAATCATCTGTGTGCTCTCTTTGAATACAAGAACGCAGCCACGCACGGAGTAAATCGATAATATCTTGTCTGAAATAAAGCATAACTGCGCCTAAGGAGCCTAAGTGTACGGCAATATCAAACAACAATCCCTGATCTTCCCAGCCTAAAAGCTGCGCAGGTAAAATAAGATGAGCAGAGCTTGAAACAGGTAAAAACTCCGTTAACCCCTGAATCAGGGCTAAAAATATAATATGTAAAAAATCCATGGTTTCGACTCAAGTGTATAAGTTTAAAAGGTAACAGTTTTCAATTGGCGACTCCCCTCAAAAGATGCCCAAAGCTCAAGATATGTTGTCTTGAGTACAGGATCTACTTTATGAGGAGCCAGATCAGATAAAGGCTTTAACACAAATGATCTATGATAGATTTCTTCTCTGGGTAACACAATAGGACGAGTCGTCACACAATCGTTATAGAGCAACAAGTCAATATCTAAAGTCCGACTGCTGAACTTTTCTTGTTGGCGTTGGCGTCCTTGTTCGACTTCAATCGCTTTTAATGTCGCAATCACTTCCGTTATGGTTTGATCGGTATACGCTGCAACGACACTATTCAAAAAACAAGGACCCGAGAAACCAAAAGCAGGTGTTTCATAAACAGGAGAAGACTCGATATCAGAAAAATGTTGAGCTAGAGCTGCCATCGCATAACGTAGATGTTTCTCTGGTTCAATATTGCTCCCTAAACTCAAATAAATATGATTCACCACACACCTCTTTTTATACGTACACCTACAGCTTGTGCATCGGCAATTGCCGTAGGTTTTCTGACCGTCACCTCAACCGCTTGCACACAAAATTCAAGCTGAACCAGCTCAGCTACTTTTTCAGCAACCGTTTCAATCAATTCCATAGGATGTTGTGCAACAAAAGACTGAATACAACGCGATATGCGATCATAGCATAAAGCATGTTGGTAATTATCTGTTGTACCTGCAAGTTGATTATCCCACTTCATCACCAAATCGATCAATAAAGTCTGACGTATTTTCTTCTCCCAGTCGTGAATACCAATGACAGCATCCACACTGAGTTTTTCAATAAATACTTGATCCATTTTTTCTCCGCTTCACTTATTTGAAACCATAACAACAATAAAATATAATGAGCCATAATTCGAACTTAAATACTACAATGGATTAGACATACACATACATGCTTGAACTCCCTCTCTTAACAGGTATCATGCTTATCATCGCTTATTTGCTCGGCTCCATCTCGAGCGCGATGACTTTATGCCACATCTTACAACTACCTGATCCCCGTACCCAAGGTTCACATAATCCAGGAGCGACCAATATACTTAGATTACATGGCGCTCTCTACGCAAGTATTGTTCTGGTGTTTGACGCCCTTAAAGGTGGTATTCCTGTCTATATAAGTTATCGATTAGGTATCAGCCCTTTTTGGCTAGGGCTTATCGCTGTCTCTGCCTGTATTGGACACATTTTTCCTTTATTTTTTAAGTTTAAAGGAGGTAAAGGTGTCGCCACAGCACTAGGTACGATTGCTCCTATTGATCACTGGCTCGTACTCTGTGTCATCGTAACGTGGCTCTCTGCTCTTGCTTTATTTCGTTACGCTTCAATTGCAGCAATTATCACAGCCTGCGTCACGCCTTTTTACACACACTGGTTCGATGCACGTTTTACATTACCGGTTAGCATGCTTTGTTTTTTAATCGTTTTATGTCATCACAATAACATGAAACAGCTCATACAAAGTCAAAGAGAAAAGCGCTCACCTTAAGATTTGAGTTGCGATAATGTATCAAGCGGCCATCGCGGCTTCACTTGAATCTCTAATGATTCAAACTGCTGAGCGGCTAACCTCACGGCACCTGCATAAGCTATCATCGCACCATTATCAGTGCAAAATTCCGGTCTAGCATAAAAAGCTTGTCCTTGTAGCTTTTGCATCAAGCTGTCTAAAGATTTACGAATCGTCTTATTCGCACTCACACCACCTGCAACCACGAGTCTTGATAAACCTGTTTGTTTTAAAGCGCGTTGACACTTGATCACCAGCGTATCAGCAACCGCTTCTTCAAAGGCATAAGCGATATCACAACGGGTTGCGTCATCTAACTCTTGTGCACGAATCGTATTGGCTGCAAAAGTTTTCAGGCCCGAAAAACTGAAATCAAGACCAGGTCTGTCTGTCATAGGTCTTGGGAATTTAAACCGACCCGCTTGACCTTGTTCAGCAAGCTTGGCAAGCCTTGGACCGCCTGGATAATCTAAACCCAGAAGCTTAGCAGTTTTATCAAAAGCTTCTCCTGCAGCATCGTCCACAGATTCACCTAACAAAGTGTATTCACCGACGGCATCGACTTGAATAAGCTGCGTATGACCACCTGAGATAAGTAGTGCAACAAAAGGAAATTCTGGAGGTTGCTCTTCTAGCATAGGCGCCAATAAATGACCCTCCATATGATGAACACCCACAGCGGGAACACCCCAAGCATAAGCCAGAGCTCGCCCGACACAAGAACCCACCAACAAAGCGCCCACAAGGCCTGGACCTTTTGTGTAAGCAATGGCATCTATATCAGAAGACTTCAGCTTTGCTTGCGCTAAAGTAGCTTCAATTAAGGGCAAAATTTTACGAATATGATCGCGCGATGCTAACTCAGGAACAACTCCACCATACTCAGCATGCATGGCAACTTGACTATACAGCTGATGAGCAAGCAAACCTGTTTCTGTATCATAAATTGCGATGCCTGTTTCATCACAAGAAGTTTCAATACCTAAAACTCGCATAAAAATTCTCTTGATAAGTCATTTATACGGCGATTCTACCTTTTTAAGCCCAGTTAAACCAGTTTTTATGCATTATTCTGTAAGTTAAGCTTTACAAGCATTTGCTACTCGGTTTAAAATTACCCTCTTTATAATACATTTTAGAACTCGCTGTAGTTCATCAGTTAATAAAACCTTGAGGTTGAGGCATATGCCAGTAATTAAAGTACGCGACAACGAACCATTTGATCTAGTGATGCGCCGTTTCAAGCGCACATGTGAAAAAGCCAGCATTCTAGCAGAGTGCCGTGGTCGTGAATATTATGAGAAACCAACAACAGTTCGTAAACGTGCTAAAGCTGCTGCTAAAAAGCGTCACGCTAAGAAACTAGCTCGTGAGAATGCACGTAAGACACGTTTATATTAATTCCTTTGTGAGTTAAAGATATGGATACCTTAGATAAACTAAAATCTGAACAGAAAGATGCTATGCGAGCTAAAGATAAAGTTCGTTTAGGCACTATCCGTTTAGCTTTAGCTGCTGTCAAGCAAATAGAGGTAGACGAGCGTCGCGCATTATCAGAAAGCGACCTCACTCAGCTGTTAACGAAATTAGTAAAACAGAGAAGAGACTCGATCACGCAATATGAAGCTGCTGGTCGTCAAGAACTTGCTGATATTGAAGCCAATGAGATAAAAATCTTACAAGAGTTTTTACCTCAGCCACTCGAAGCGAGTCAAGTTCAAAGTCTGATAGATGAAGCCATCGCTGAAGTAGAGGCTTCTTCTATGCAGGATATGGGCAAGATTATGGCTTTGTTAAAGCCAAAAATACAAGGTCGTGCCGATATGTCTCAAGTGAGTGCTGAAATCAAAAAGCGTCTAGCTTAGATTTGAAATAGACTTCAATACCAATAAGCCGTATACTCCGTACACGGCTTATTGGTATATTACATGCCAAATGATTATCTATTAGAATTGAAATATGGCTATTCCTCGTGATTTCATCAACGATATCCTCACTCGTATCAATATTGTTGATCTGATCGACCAACGTGTTCCTCTCAAAAAATCAGGCAAAAACTACTCAGCTTGCTGTCCCTTTCACGGCGAGAAAACCCCCTCTTTCACTGTAAGTGTTGATAAACAGTTCTATCACTGCTTTGGCTGCGGTGCCCATGGTAATGCCATTGATTTTATTATGGAGTTTGATCGTTTAGACTTTGTTGATGCCATTGAAGAACTCGCTCATGGTTTAGGTTTAAGTGTACCTCAAACACAATCTCATCCATCTCAACCTAAGCCAGCACAAGACCTATATGAAGTTGTGGAACATGTGAGCCGTCACTATCAACAGCAGCTCAGACAACATCCCAGTAAACAACAAGCCATTAGCTATCTCAAGCAACGTGGTCTAACAGGTCACATTGCAAAAAAGTTTCAGCTGGGATTAGCCATTGAAGCATGGGATGATGTAGCAAAGAAGTTTGTATCTTCTCAGCGTCAACTCGTTCAAACAGGTTTACTCATCCAAAAAGAAGGTCAGCAACGTTTCTATGACCGTTTTCGTCATCGACTTATGTTTCCTATAAGAGATCGGAGAGGGCGCACTATAGGTTTTGGTGGCCGTGTATTTGATGATACTAAACCTAAATATCTCAACTCACCCGAAACACCTATATTTCACAAAGGACAAGAGCTTTATGGACTCTATGAGTTGAAACAAACATTGAAAGATATCAAGCATATCCTTATTGTTGAAGGCTATATGGATGTCGTATCTCTTGCGCAATATGATGTAAACTATGCCGTAGCATCACTTGGCACATCGACAACAGCTGATCAAATTCAACTCTTGTTCCGTCATACACAAAAAATTGTCTGCTGTTATGATGGCGACAATGCAGGTATTGAAGCAGCTTGGAGAACCCTAGAAACAGCATTGCCTCACCTCAAAGCAGGTCGAAGCATACACTTTATGTTTCTTCCCGATCAACATGATCCTGACTCTTTCATACGGGAACAAGGCCGCCAAGCCTTTGAAAAACAGATTGAAAAATCTCTCTCTCTGCGCGAGTTCATGTTTCAAGAGCTGCAAAAAACATCAAATATAGAAGATGGTAGTTTAGCGAAAAAGGCCATGGGATATCTGGAAAAAGTAGGCGATCCTATCCTCAAAGAGACACTGATGGAACAGCTAGCACATCAGCTTAGGTTAAATAACGCACAAGAGCTTAAGAAAAAATTTAAGCTTGGTACAACAAGCTTGAAACAAGCACAACCTCTAAAAGCGGAGCGTCAAAACTATACAGCACGACTCGCACTCGCTTTGCTCATACAACATCCAGAGTTAGGCTATCAATTACCCAAGCAACATGTTTTGAACCATTTGAACACACCTGGTTTAAAGCTCCTGCAAAAACTCTTAGACTATACCCGAGAGGAACAGGTAACGACAGGTCAGATTTTAGAAGGCTTTCGCGCCTACCCTAAACAAAGACAAGCATTAAGCCAACTCTCGCAATGGCAGACAGGTCTGCCTGAGTCCGCTGTATCCATCGAATTTAAGAACAGTCTAATTTGGTTCAATAATCAGTACCTTGAGCACAGATTCAACCTTCTTAACCAAAAAAGCAATTTAACAAAGTTAGAACAACATCAGTTACAAGATCTACTTCAAATTTTACAAAGTTCTCATTAATATAAGGTGGTGAAGTATCACTCTAAACTAGCGTTAGGTCATGAATAAAGGTATAATTAATCTCCTAATGATGAACATATCTTATTTTGCATACGAATTCTTGCTTGGACGGTATCTTTATGGAGTATAATCCACAATCGCAGCTAAAAATCCTTCTTGCCAAAGGTCGAGAGCAAGGTTATCTTACCTACGCTGAAATTAACGATCACCTACCCCCAGATATGGTGGATTCCGATCATATTGAAGATATTATTCAAATGATCAATGACATGGGTATTCAAGTCTCAGAAGAAGCACCTGATGCTGATTCACTCATGCTCTCAGAAAATACAACAGATGAAGATGCAGCAGAAGCTGCTGCTGCAGCACTTGCCACTGTTGAAGGTGAGTTAGGTAGAACTACAGATCCAGTTCGCATGTACATGCGTGAAATGGGCACTGTTGAACTTCTTACTCGTGAAGGCGAAATTAACATCGCAAAACGCATTGAAGATGGTATCAGCCAAGTTCAACGCGCTGTCTCTGAATATCCTGGTACTATAGAACAACTTCTTCATCAGTATGACCGCTTCTTGGCAGAAGAAATTCGTATTACAGATATTATCTCTGGTTTTGCAGACCCTGATGAAGAAGAAAGTCTCACTGCAACTCACGTAGGTTCTGAGCTTTCTAAAGAAGAGCTAGAAGACGAAGACATAGGTACAGATCCTGAAGAAGAAGATCATGGTTTAGAGCTAGAAGTTGTACATGAACGCTTTACAAACATACGCCAGCTCTATGAAAAATCACAAGCCACGATCGATAAACACGGCCGTCAACATCCTGACTCAGGCAAAGCTATAACCGCTCTTATAGAAGAGTTTCAAGAGTTTAAACTTATGCCTAAGCAATTCGATAGCTTAGTCAAAAATATGCGTGATGTGATGTCAGGCATTCGCGTTCAAGAAAGAATTATTCTTAAAATCTGTGTTGAACAATGTAAAATGCCTAAAAAGCACTTTGCTAAAATCTTCTCTGGCCATGAAAGTGAATTTGCTTGGTTGGATACAGAAATTGCAATGGATAAAAGCTACACACCTGCACTCAAAGAGCAATATGGTGAAATCAAGCGTTGTTTGGATAATTTACAAACACTTGAAGCTACAGCTCATATGACGGTGACTGAGATTAAAGATATCAATCGTCGCATGTCTATTGGTGAGGCAAAAGCACGTCGCGCTAAAAAAGAAATGGTCGAAGCCAACTTGCGTCTTGTGATTTCTATTGCAAAAAAATATACCAATCGTGGATTACAATTTTTAGACCTTATTCAAGAAGGCAATATTGGCTTGATGAAAGCGGTTGATAAATTTGAGTATCGCCGTGGTTATAAGTTCTCGACGTATGCAACTTGGTGGATCAGACAGGCCATTACACGCTCGATTGCAGACCAAGCACGTACTATCCGTATTCCCGTACATATGATCGAAACCATCAATAAACTCAACCGTGTATCTCGTCAAATGTTACAAGAAATGGGACGCGAACCTACACCTGAAGAATTAGCGGAACGCATGCAAATGCCTGAAGATAAAATTCTTAAGGTCTTGAAGATTGCTAAAGAGCCTATTTCTATGGAAACACCCATAGGTGACGATGAAGATTCACATCTTGGAGATTTCATTGAAGATACCACACTAAGCCAGCCGATTGACTCAGCAACAAGCGGCAGTTTAAAAAATGCAACGCACGAAGTGCTCGCAGAACTCACTCCGCGTGAAGCGAAAGTTCTAAGAATGCGTTTTGGTATCGATATGAATACAGATCATACGCTCGAAGAAGTAGGTAAACAATTTGATGTCACGCGTGAACGTATTCGTCAGATTGAAGCTAAGGCTCTACGTAAGTTACGTCATCCATCGCGCTCAGAAATTTTAAAATCATTTATTGATGAGTAAGAAAGATACAATTTCATATCTACATAAAAAAGCAGCGACCAAAACGCTGCTTTTTTTGTTTAAATAAACAACAAACAATCCGGCTTTCATCATTTTTGACTGGCTTTCTACATTTAAAGGAGCTAAAATGGCGTTCAGGTTTTAGGCCCCTTAGCTCAGTTGGTTAGAGCAAACGACTCATAATCGTTAGGTCCCCTGTTCAAGTCAGGGAGGGGCCACCATAAAAAATCAATCCGATTTCAACCAACCTCTATTTACCGCTTCATCTACCTGCTCACACACATATTCCCATAATTCCATAGATAAATCAGGTAAATATTGATGTCTCGCTAGAACTTGTGAATAACTCACATGATGCTGCGCCCAACTTCCACCTTCGTTTTGCATGTTCTGAATTAAAGGTAAAATTCGATCGATTGCAACAGCATAACGAGCCTCAACTGTTTTGCCTTCTTCAAACTCCAACCAAATTTGTAAGAAGTTTGCGCCTTGTTCTTCTGGTAAAAGTCCAAAAATACGTTGAGCCGCTTGAAGTTCTTTTTCATGCTGAGCATCAAGGTCTTTTTGATCTGCAAAAGCAAAGGTATCACCTGCATCAATTTCTACAATGTCATGCAACAACAGCATGGTCACAACACGCTGTATATCTAAAGGCATTTTAATATATTGCTGTAAAGTTATAGCTGTTAGTGCAATATGCCAGCTGTGTTCGGCACTATTTTCATAACGATTTTGATCAGACTTAATCATCGCCTTGCGATAAACCGATTTTAATTTATCTACTTCATAGATAAATGAAAGTGCTTTTTCTATCATATTCATACCCATTCAAAAAACTCAACTTCATGACACATTAAATGATGCTCGGATCACAAAGAAGCCCATACTCTGTGTTTTATCTCTTTCAACACATAACCTTGTTTCTCTTTATGCTCGCAGGCTTATCTTATAACGCTTGTGCATCAACAGCAATACCAACTGAGCGTTATGATCTAGACTGGGCTTTGGGTCTCAAAGTTCGTAGATATACGCTTCCTTTCGACACCGATTCACCTGCATTACATACCCAAGAAACTATCCATCGAAATCTATCACCTCTTTTTTATTTGCAAGGCAAATATATTTTCTTACATGGCGAGGAAGGCGGTATACATCTATATCGCACACCTCAATTCAATATCGATGCCGTGGCACAAATGCAGCTCATTGACCTACCTAAAGCACATCAAAATCAAAAAAAAGGCGCTACCGGACACTATGGTTTGGAATTAGATTATCACCACAGTAAACAGCTTTATACACGTTATGCAATGATGAGCGATGAAAAAGGTCATACTTTATTTAAAACACGCTTAGGTTGGATCTATCATACGGAGAACTGGCGATTTGAACCCCTTATAGAAACGCGCTATTACACTTCAGGTTATACCTCACGATATTTTGGTTTAGAGCAAACCAAGTTAAAGGGTGGCTTGATACTCAAAGCAGGAGGCGACCTAAGATATCATCTTTTTTCTGATCTGTATGTCATAGGTCATACCCACTTTTCTACCTTTCATCACAACATCTGCCGCTCTCTATACATAAAGTCTTGTATTCAATTTGAATACGGCTTAGGCTTTCTCATTGCATCTAGTCCACAAAAATCTCAATCAACCTTGCCATCGACCAAGATCAAACCTGACTCACACCAGCTACGCTTCTCTTATGGTTTAGGTGTTGATACCAATCTTGAAAATTTGTTTATCTTAAAAAGTTCACTCAAAAACACCGTGCCTGAAGATAAACTCTACTCCGTGTTTTACGGTTACAAGGTCGCAGAAGAGCTCTTTTCTGCGCACATAGATGTCTATCCTACAGCAGGTTTAGCTTACCATTACAACAGCGAAGACAAGCGCTCATCCCCTGAATTTATTCTAGGGATCCAGCTTTATTACACTATTCCATTGGGTGTACGAACTCGATTTGGTTTTATAGAAGGTATTTCATATATTACCCACGTCACTCAAACAGAATATGAAGATGTGATGCCAAAATATAAACCGCATCAGTTTTCTAATTACCTCAACATCTCTCTCGATATCAATCTAGGTGACATATTGAACCTTCCTCAAATAAACTATGTCTGGCTAGGCTACAGCATGCATCATCGCTCAAGTGTTTTTGAGCAAGCAGCACAATATGGCCGCATTAAAGGCGGTAGTAATTTTCATACTTGATATATACAAATAGACTTCTAAAACAGTATCTAAAATACTCAGAGCGTACCACTGATGCCCATCATAAAGTTCAATTTTTTATCGCCTTGAGCAATACACAATACAAAAACTCATCCAGATCCATCAAAAACATTTAATCTAGGGACGTTTGTCGGCAAGTAAAGCGCTAGAGAATTTCGAGGAGTCGTAAAGAAAAAGTGAAGAGATGCTTAAATAGATTGGCTGGTATACCAGGATTTGAACCTGGGAATGGCGATATCAAAACCCGCTGCCTTACCGCTTGGCGATATCCCAACTTCTGTTTTTCAATGTATGGTGCGGAAGGAGAGACTTGAACTCTCACACCTTACGGCGCCAGAACCTAAATCTGGTGCGTCTACCAATTCCGCCACTTCCGCAATACACATTGTTTTTCTTTCTCTTTTACATCTTGAAAGTAGATGGTAGCTATGGCGGTACTTGAACCTGCGACCCCAGCATTATGAATGCTGTGCTCTAACCAGCTGAGCTACATAGCCGTAAAATAATTGGCTGGGATACCAGGATTTGAACCTGGGAATGGCGAGATCAAAACCCGCTGCCTTACCGCTTGGCGATATCCCAACATCATT
>MDTC01260794.1_pt1 | contig 12808 bp, 8 predicted proteins | sample 811181 | NCBI WGS metagenome assembly MDTC01 (sample SAMN05326644, study PRJNA326480) | marine metagenome | isolation source: seawater | place: Pacific Ocean: North | collected 2011 | reverse complement strand
GCAATCAACTGATTGTGGCTTGGAAGTAAAAGGGTAGAAAACCAGCCATCTTAGGCTTGTTTTGATGGCGAAAGTTCAAGTGCAGTTGGGCGGCGATAGCCGCTTGTATGACAATCGAATCGACCGGAACGACAGGCATTAACCGAATCCGTGACGCAACCGGTGATGAACGAGCCGCTCTCGAGGGGATGCTCAAAGGCTATCCCGTCGACCAATTGGTCGAAGAAGTTCTCATTGCCTGGAACGAATTGGCTGCACGAAATGAAGAAATGGTTTCCGTCAAGCAAAGGCTTCGAGTTCTCGAGCTTGATTTAGCTGAGCGCGAGGACATGGTTGCACCTGAAGTTGCTCGACTGGCGGAAACGGATGCTGCACTCCAAGAAAGTGAAGCAAAAATCGTTCATCTTGAGAGAGTTCTCAGTGATGCTCGAGAAGAACTTGCATCTCAACAATCATCGCTCTCGCATGAAGAAAGAGAGTCGATGGCAACTGAAGTCGGCCAACTTAGAACGCTCACTACTCAACAAGACGAAGTTATTGGAGAAATGGAGGGGCGTATTGGACAAATGGTCGAAGCCCTTGAGCGAGCAGCAGACGCTGGTCTGACTTCAGTTACCGCAGAAGAAGTACGGAGTTTGAAAGCCCAACTCGATACTGCATTATCTCAAAACGACGCTGAACAAGCAGCCAATAAAGCGCTTGAAGAAGAGCGTCAGAGGCTTCGAGACATTGCTGATCGCTTGCGTGGTCTACTCGATGCACGAGATGGTCGACTCGGAGAATTAGAAGAACAATTAGAACGCGTAATGCAAGGGCCTCGCTCTGTATCTGCTGAGCACGATTACCTAGTCGAACAAATCGATGAGCTTAAACGCCGATTATTGGAACGTAACCGTGAATATGATTCTCTCCGTCGACGTGAACGTCGTTTACACAATGATGTGTTTGAGCGTGACGAGCGGATTCAACAAATTACACTCACACTTACCGACATGGAATCGGCACTCCAAGACAGAACTGCAGAACTGCGTGAAATAGAGGGTCAGCGGGAAACAATGGTGCATGAACTTGATTCGGTTCGACGGGGGGAGCGCACTCGTGAAGTTGTAGGGCGTGTCTTTGCAGATTCACTCTCATTAGTCAGAACGCATGATGCTCGTGAGGCAAAGAGAGATGCTTACAGTAACGCCCCTGACCTCAAGCGAACACTTTCGACTCCGGATACTGAAGACATGGCCACATTAGCAGAAGGTGGGCGAGTCAGTCTGGATGTAAGCGAAAGTGAAATTGAGCAGGGTATCGAAGTTGATGATGCAAGACCACCTTCTCCGGGCGGCTCTGGCGACCCGGTTGTCTTTGAGGACGAAGATTGAAATGAGCGAGTTCGCACTTGCTGAGTCCATTATTGCACTATCAATAGGACTCGGCTTAGCAGCAGCAAGTGGTTTTCGGGTGTTTTTACCACCAATGATTTTGAGCGGCGCAATCAATCTTGGATTGATGCCGGCTGGACAGTTTGACTTGTTAGACGGATGGGTAATCTTTGCGGTACTAACTGTGGCAGTAGTCATAGAAGTCGGTGGATACCTTATCCCGTGGGTCGATAATTTACTCGATACGGTTGCCACGCCCGCTGCAGCAGTTGCTGGTGTGTTGATGATGGGTTCAATGTTAGATAATTTTGGACCGGCTGTGCAGTGGAGCATGTCGATTGTTGCTGGCGGTGGAGTTGCTGGAACGGTTCAGACTGGAACCGTTGCAGTTCGAGCCCTCTCAACAGGTACAACAGGGGGTTTGGCTAATCCTGTATTTTCAATATTTGAGGCAATCTTGGCGATCATCATCACGATTTTAGCAATTCTTGCACCGTTGATTGCGCTTGCTTTCATCGCAATTGGGTTGGTCTATGCTGTTCGTTTTATTCAAGAGCGAAAGGCCAAAAAAGCACTCAAAAGAATGTCTGCCTAACTTTCTAAGGCTGAAACGATACCTGAAATTCGAGAGCGGAGTTCGTCTAAATCGGCCGCATCTTCAGTGAGTGTACCTGTTACAATCCAATCTGCACCAGCATTTGCTGCTAATACTGCCTGTTCAGGAGTTCGAATACCGCCGCCTACCAGTAATGTGAGATTGTCAACTGTACGAGCACTCTCGATCAATCTTGGATGTACTTGGGTTTCAGCACCACTGCCGGCCTCAAGATACATAATTTTGAATCCAAACATTCTGGCGGTAAGTGCGTAAGAATACACTTCTTCTGTTTGATCTTCCTGGATTAATTCAGCCTGACCAACTTCGCCAACCCGGCCTCCAGGAGCGCATACGAGATATCCTGTAGGAAGTGCCTCGACATCGAATTTTTCGAGATACGGAGCCCCACGGATTTGCTCACCGACTAAGAATCGGCGAATTGAGGAGTTCATCAACATCATGAATGTAATTGCATCGGCTGCTGGAGAAAGGGCATGGGCGCCCCCTGGAAACAAGACTACGGGGATATGCCATTGCTCTTCTTCTGATTCTGGGTCCTGGCTTGAAGCAAAAGCCCGCAGTTCGAACGCCTCTTGAATCGCCCTGCAAGTGGCATGAACAATTTCATCCGGAGTGTCGGTTGAACCGCCGACAAAAATCATGCTGCTTCCACATTCCACCGCCACCATCGCTCTGTTTGCAGCAGTGTTTGGATCTTGTTTTGCAGGATCGATAAGCGTGATGTGGCGCGTGGTTAAACTGCTCGAGGTTACGTATTCCAGTGTAGTAGAGTCGGCCCTTCGCATGTCATCCCCACCTTCCCGTTTCACGGACACAGCATAGGCGTTGCGCCGATAACTGGTCCGAAAAGCACAGACATAGGGTTCTCATACTTCCTCACAGTGGTTGAGTTATGTCGGAAGTGGGGCCTTTCAAACGCCTGCTAACTTACATGAGTTCGCATCGAAGCACGTTGCGTCTTGCATCGGCCTGCTCAATTACGAACAAAATCTGGGACCTCGCCCCCCCCCTCTTGATTGGGCTAGCTGTAGATGTTGTTGTATTGAAAGAGGATTCATTTCTGGCCTCATTCGGACTCATTGATCCATGGCACCAATTGGTCTTCATTTCCGTACTCACATTTGCGATTTGGGGGCTTGAGTCATTGTTTGAGTACTTCTACGGAGTATTGTGGCGAAATCTCGCTCAAACGGTTCAACATGAATTGCGTCTTGATACATTCAACCATGTGCAAAAGCAAGGAATGGGGTGGTTTGATGAACGTCAAAAGGGCGACATATTGGCGATTCTCAACGACGACATCAATCAACTTGAGCGGTTTTTAGACAAAGGTGCAAATGATTTGTTGCAAGTAAGTACAACGGTAATCGTAGTCGGTGGCGTGTTTTTACTTATCTCGTGGAAGGTTGCATTATTTGCTGTCCTTCCCATACCGGTAATCATCTGGGGATCTTTTCGATACCAACGTAGCCTTGAGCCCCGATATGCAGAAGTGCGAAAGTCGGCCGGTGCGATGAATGCTTTACTCGAAAATGACTTATCAGGGATGTCGACGATTCAATCGTTCACTGCTGAAGAGCGAGAAATGAAACGGGTTGAAGCGCTCAGTAACGAATACCGTGAAGCGAATCGTGAAGCGATTCGGCTCTCTGCGGCATTCACTCCCCTTATCCGAATGGCTATTTTATGCGGTTTTACTGCAACGCTTTTACTCGGAGGATGGATGACACTTGAAAATACATTAGCAGTTGGTGCATATTCGGTGCTGGTTTTCATGACCCAGAGGCTATTGTGGCCACTTACCCGGCTTGGCGAAACATTTGATCTCTATCAACGAGCCATGGCTTCCTCAACGCGAGTTCTCGACGTGCTCATGTCGCCCACTGAAATCGAACAAGGTGATTTTGAACCAGAGAGTGCCGAAATAGAATCTTCACCTATTCTCTTCTCGGATGTGGACTTCTCCTATCCTGGCCGAGAACCCGTGTTTTCGAAATTAAACCTCGAACTGCGGGCTGGAGAGACTGTTGGGGTAGTCGGCTCTACCGGGGCTGGAAAAACGACTCTAATCCGGCTGTTGCTCCGATTTGCTGAACCAACCAAAGGCTCAGTTCAATGGGCTGGCAAGCCGCTGGATGAATGGAAGCTCGAACGATTACGCTCATCAATGGCTTTAGTCGACCAGCATATCACGCTCTTCCCTACGAGTATTCTTGAAAACATCCGGTATGGAAACCCAACTGCAAGTGATGATGCCGTCCATGAGGCCGCTGGTCTAGCTGAAGTTTCTGACTTTGTTGAAGAGTTACCTAAGCAGTGGGATACTATGGTAGGAGAAGGGGGTCACCGGCTTTCAGGGGGGCAGCGACAGCGGCTAGCAATCGCAAGAGCGGTTCTAAAAGACGCTCCTTTACTTATTCTCGATGAAGCGACGTCTGCTGTTGACAATGAAACAGAAGCGGCTCTCCAACGGTCAATAAATAAGATTTCAAAAGACAGGACGGCCGTCATTATTGCTCACCGTTTGTCCACCGTTCGGAATGCTGACAGAATTCTCGTGCTTGATCAGGGCGCCATCGTTGAAGATGGCTCACATGAAGAATTGGTCCAAAAAGGCGAGATTTATGCACGTATGTGGGCAGTTCAAACTGGTCAAGTCGGATAATCCCCCTAGGGTGTAGTTTTGGCCTTTTTTGACATGGTTAATTACATTGTATTATAAGTAGCATGCGGACAGGCGCTAAATGAGTAACATGCTGAGTCAGAAATTCTCAAAAACAACGAGCCTGCTTTTAATCGCAACCTTTGCCCTCGCTATGGCAGGAACGGTCAGTGCTGCTGAACCGCTCCCAACCGGCGACAATGGACTCCCAGAGTTCATCGAAGGTGACACACTGAAGACAATGACTTTCTTCCTCTTCTTCGTCGGATACATCGCCATGGGCGCTGCTTTCGTCTTCTTCATGAGTGAGCGAAGTAACGTTGCTCCTCAATACCGAACAACAATGACCATTTCGGCATTGATTGTAGGTATTGCTGCATTCCACTACTACTACATGCGTGGAGTTTACGCAGACTTCGGAACTGTTTCCGTTGAATACCGTTACATGGACTGGATTATTACCGTGCCATTGATGGCTCTCAAATTCCCATCATTGATTGGCAAGGATGCTATCACTGACAAAAAGGTCGCTGGCCTTGGATTCACTGGCATCTGTTTCACAGGTGCAATCATCATGATTGGATTTGGATACGCTGGAGAAGCGGGCCTCATGGCTGCTGTCCCAGCACTCTTGCTTGGTGGTATGGGATGGGCAATGATTGTCGTCGCAACCGGAACTCCTTGGACAGATGGACTCGGTGTTGACAACAGCAAGATTGCACCAGAGCTCATGTGGAGTGCAAACGCACTTCGCTGGTTCATTGTCGTTGGATGGATCATCTACCCTCTCGGCTACCTCTTCAGCCCTGAAGTTGCTCTTATCGAAATGGACAACGGTGCAGAATACATGGCCGTTGCTTACAACATTGCAGACATCATCAACAAAATCGGTTTCGGTGTTGTTGCTTGGATGGGTGCTAAGAAAGCAACTGAAGCACTTGCTGCTTCAGAGTGATTTTCGAATCACTCTAAGAGTTGCCTCAAGCGTTGCTTTTGGGTACCGCTTCAGCCATTGCGTTGAAAGCGGTATCCAAATCAACGAATATGCTAGAACTGCTAGTGACGACGTTGTCAACCTCCACTGATACGTTGTCTCATAATCCTGCATCAGCGTGAGCGGTATGAAGTGAATGACATAGATAGTCAGAGACATCCTTCCGGCACTGCCAAGAAATTGCGGCTTCAATACCTGAATGATCTGCCAGATTATCATGACGCCAGTAAAGGCTGCGATGATGAATGCAGTATTGGCTGGAAAGAAGGTCAGCATAGCATCAGCAGTAGGGTGTGCCCATAGCACGCTGTTCTTCTGTGAAATGTAGAACGACACGATGCAAAAGAGTATTCCAAAGCTGATAGCGTATTTGATAGCGTTTGTTGGCTCAACGGATGCGCCCTGGTTCGTTCCGCTGGTAGAAATGGTTGTCCCAAGTGCTGCGAACAAGATCCACGGAAAGAGTGGGTAAGTGCCGGTGAAAAAGAGATTCGATGATATTATGAGAAGTGAGGAGTCATCGACTCTATCAGACCAACTTGCATCACCTTGAATCTCTGGAAACAAAAACTGAATGAGGAAGACAAGGGTTGTTAGAGTGAAAAGCATCTGTATGCTTGAACTTTTGAAACCGTTTGAAAGCATTGGCAAAACGAGGTTAAGGAGCGCCATAAGTGAAAGCACCCCTGGTGTAAAAGTTTGAAATAAATGAGGAGAGGTTAGGTTAACAAGAATCTGCATTACAAAAAGGAAAAGGGATTGGAATAACCGTTGCCGTAATGAAATATCACTTCGCAAAACCCCCCATCCAAACAACGTTACAAACAAAGGTGCTGCAAGTCCGCCAAGTCCGGAAATAATGTAAGCAAGCAAGGTTGGTTGTGGTGAATGAAAAGGATTCCATGTTGCTGCGGCATGCACCATAACCATGAGCAATACAGCAACTCCTCGAAGCGAGTCAATGTGTTGGATTCGTTGTATTTGTGGCATTATATCAGCGCTTGGAGATCACATATTCAACCGCATTTCGGAACATCTGAAGCCCTTCACCTTCCCATTTGCCTAAAGCATCACTGTCAAGTGGGCCCGGGGCTGTCTTTCGGGTGTGGTCTGGGTGAAGCCATTTTGCGTAAACCGCTTCAGGGTGTGGCATCAATCCAAACACGAGTCCTGTCGCATCACAAATACCAGCAATGTTGCGCATGCTGCCATTCGGCGATAGGGGGAATGGAAGGGGTTGATCTGATATGCCTTCACCAGGTTGTGTAGCGGGGTCAACATAACGAACAGTGAGTTGATGATTTGCAGCAAGTGTATCAAAGTCCGTTGATGAAGGCATTACGAACTTTCCTTCACCATGTCGCACTGGGCAATCGATTCGTTGAATGCCTTTTGTCCATATACATGGGCTTTGTTCATCGAATTCTAATGTCACCCACCTGTCTTCATATCGGCCAGAATCATTCAGTGTAAGACTGGCTCTTTGAACAAAGTCTGGGAGTGGTTGGTCTGCACCGGGGCCTGGGAGAAGTCCTGTTTTGACCAAGACTTGAAATCCATTGCAGATTCCAATAATCGGTTTTCCAGCTGCAACAAAGGCATGCAATTGCTCACGTAATGCGAACCGCATTCGATTGCCCATCAAGCGTCCGCTTCCAAGGTGGTCGCCAAAAGAGAATCCACCGGGGACTGCAAGAATTTCAAACTCTTCAAGGGCTCGATTTCCAGAGACGAAGTGATTGACGTGAATGCGCTCCGCATTGCCCCCAACTAAATTGAAAACTGCGGCAGTTTCATGATCGCAATTGATTCCAAAGCCAAACAATACAGCTACTTTTGGAGCGGTCATTAAGCCACACCCCCGGTCATATCCAGCGTCTTTTGCCATGCATCAACCATTGAATCAGTTGCTGCTTCAACAAGAATATCGTAGCCATCGAGAATAGAGAGTTTGTCTGAATCATTCACTGTTCCAAGCAGCGTGATTGGATGGCCTGCCATCCATTCAACAAATTCCGCTTCATCTTCTGGCTGAACGCCGATGATGAATCGTCCAAGGGATTCACCCCAAAGCCGAGACCAATCGCTTGAGGTACCGGTGCCATCAATATCAATTTCTGCACCAACGCGTCCACCAATACACATTTCTGCGGCGGCTACAGCAAGGCCTCCTTCTGAACAATCATGTGCTGTTCGAACCAAACCAGCCTGAATTGCCGTAGAAAGGGCGCGATAAGTCGTAAGATTTCTCTCGGGGTTTGGAAGCAGAGGAACTTGCCCTCCAATGCCTGCCGCCTCTCCACTTTCATGGAGCATAAATGCAATCTCAGAAGCACCTAACTCTTCTTTGGATTCGCCAACGAGATAGATTTTTTCACCCGGGTTCTTGAAATCGCTTGTAGCCGTAAATCGAACGTCAGGCTGATCTCCGAAAACTGAGTAGAGAAGTGTTGGTGGAATTGAAATCTTCTTCTCACCCGTTCCGTAATCGTTTTTCATGGAGTCTTTACCGGAAACACAGGGTAATTTGTACGCCCGGCAAACACGTTCAAGCTCGCGGTTTGCACGAACCAATTGTGCAAGTTTGAATTTTCCATCAGGCGTCTTTACCGATTCTATCGAATCTGGCCAGCAAAAGTTGTCGAGACCTGCCATTTTGTCGACGTTAATTCCAGCGCATACTGCGTTACGAACAGCCTCATCAATAGATGCCGCTGCCATTGCGCCGGCATCGAGATCCGAATACCTTGGAGCGATTCCGCAGGAGATGACTAAACCATGAGGGTCGCCGTGAAGAGGGGCAATTACTCCAGCATCCCCTGGACCATCACGACAGACGCCAACAAAGGGCTTCACTGCAGTTTGTGCAATCACTTCATGGTCATATTGACGAACCCAAGATTCCTTTGAGGCGATGTTTGGGCGGGCGAGCATTCTCAATAACAGTTCTGAGTGACCTTGTTGTGAAAGCTCAATAGATTCAGGGTTGAATGTTTCAGGTGTTGGTGTGTGCCATTCTGATTCAAGTTGAAGTTGGGGGACGCCATCATGGAGGAACTCGATTGAGAGGTAAGCAACAGTATCTTCTCCATACTTGACATGAAACATTCCCGTGTTTGTAAATGTGGCAACCGGTGTCGCTTCAACTTCGTGAAGTTCGGCCATTGCATCAAAAGCAGCACAGTCTTCCGGGCGAACTGCGATTGTCATCCGTTCTTGGCTTTCTGAAACAAGGATCTCCCAAGCAGACAGCCATGGTTGCTTGAGTGGGACTTTCGCCAAGTCTATTTCACAGCCATTGGTGTATTCAGCCATTTCGCCTATTGAAGAAGAAAGTCCGCCGGCGCCGTTGTCAGTAATGCAAGAGATAAGTCCGGCGTCTCGGGCTTCTAAAACCATGTCAAGCATCTTCTTTTGTGTTATTGGGTCGCCAATTTGGACAGCGCTGGAAGGAGATTCTTCAGTTAATTCTAATGAAGAAAAGGTTGCACCATGAATGCCGTCATAGCCAACACGGCCGCCAACCATGTAGACAACGTCGCCTGCTGTAGGTGTCTTAATGTGGGATTCACGGCCATCCGGGAGTTTTCTAGGCATAATGCCAACCGTACCGCAATAGACCAATGGCTTGCCAATATATCGGTCATCAAACACGATGGCGCCGTTAACAGTAGGAATGCCGGATTCGTTGCCTCCTACTCGGACACCTGCGTGAACGCCTCGGAAAACTCGAGAAGGGTGGAAAAGATTGTCGGGGAGTTCGCCGTCCCAGTTGGGAGGGCCGAAACAAAAGACATCGGTGTTCGCAATTGGTCGTGCGCCCAATCCCGTCCCCAGGATATCTCTGTTCACTCCAACAATACCCGTCATAGCACCGCCATAGGGATCAAGAGCAGAGGGGGAATTGTGGGTTTCTGCCTTCATGCATATACTCCAATCATCATTCCAAGCGATAACCCCGGAGTTGTCATGGAATACGGAAAGGAGCCAGTCAACTTCTTTCTGTAAGTCATGAGTTGGTTTCATGATGTGGGTTTTGAAAATTGAATCAATGTAGGTGTCTTCACCTGTTTCTGAATCGATGTGATGGATTTTGGAAGCAAAAATTTTGTGTTTGCAGTGCTCACTCCACGTTTGAGCAAGGCATTCGAGTTCAACATCAGTGGGTGCGTCAGAAATAATGCCAACGGATGCTCGTGATTGTCGAATAGTTTCATCCCGATAATGAGCCTGTATTGTTTGCATCTCTTCAAGGTTCAAAGCAAGTAAGCCTGTGTCTGAAAGAGTGAGAAGTGCTTCATCTGAAATCTCAAGATTCATTCGTTGAGGTGGTGTCAGGGTTTGCGGGGGCTTTTCGGGATAGTCGATTTCGGGCCATTGGGCATTGGAACACGCTGTAGAGTCTGCTACAACGGCGCGTTGAATTAAATTGTTGTGAAGGGTTGATGCGAGCCATTCGCTGGTCACTGACTCCGGCAAACCGAAGAATGCGTATGTGTGGTATGTGGAAATAGATGCGTCAGCAAGATCTGGTTGCGGAAAAATCGTCTGGAAGCCATCGTATGCTGCGCTTCCAGGATTATCGGTAACACCTGGTTTGAAGCCGACAGTAATAGCAGCATCTGGAGTGGTTGGGAAATGTTCACTTGAACTTAAAAAAAGTGCATCAGTGAGTACATTTTCTATAATTGGGTCTGCAAAAAGGTCGTTTACTCGGCTGGCAATGTCGGTTTTTTCGATGGTTGATTTAATCAAAAAACCGTTGATTGAGCGAACCTCGTCAACATCGATATTGTGGTCGGCTTTGAGTTGCCTACGGATGACATCTCCACGTACATCTCGCATTCCTTCGCCTTGTTTTGGAGTCACTTCTACTCGTGTTACAGCCATGGAAGTACACCCGCCCCCTACGGGGGCGTAAGGAATGCCATCGACTACGCTCTTTGAACAATACGGAAGGTTCAACTGAGAAGTTTGGCCAAATACTGACCTGTAAAGCTCTCTTCAACCGACGCTACGTCCTCAGGTGTGCCTTGAGCCAGAATCATTCCGCCGCGCTCTCCGCCCTCAGGCCCTAGATCAATGACCCAATCAGCTGATTTGACAACATCAAGGTGGTGCTCGATAACGATAACACTGTGCCCTTTAGCCCTCAGTTCTAACAAGACATTAATCAGTAATTCAACATCAGAAAATGAGAGTCCAGTGGTTGGTTCATCGAGAATATAAACGGTGTGTTTATTCGGAGGGCGGCGTAACTCACTTGCTAATTTAACTCGTTGCGCTTCGCCACCAGAGAGAGTTGTGGCTGGCTGGCCAAGTCGAACATAAGAAAGCCCCACAGCACGTAAGGTATCGAGTGTTCTGAAAATTTTCTTATGGTTTTCAAAGAAGACAACGGCTTCACCAATTGGCATTTGTAGAATATCATTGATATTCTTGCCCTTCCACTTCACTTCAAGACATTCTCGAGTATAGCGTAGCCCGTGACAAACGTCGCATGTGATCCAAACATCCGGTAAGAAGTTCATTTCGAGTTTGATTGAACCTGCACCTTTGCATGATTCGCAACGACCGCCTTTCACATTGAAACTGAAATGCCCTGGCTTGTATCCTCGTTCTTTCGCAAGAGTTGTCTTTGAAAAGAGAATTCGAATTTCATCGAAGACTTTCGTATAGGTTGCAGGGTTTGAGCGCGGTGTTCGGCCAATTGGAGACTGGTCGATAATAATCGCCTTATCTACGTGTTCAAGCCCTTTGAGGCTCGAATGTTTTCCAGCAATAGTATCTGAATTGTGAAGATGGCGCTGCAGAGCAGGAGCCAGTATTCCTGATACGAGAGACGACTTTCCAGAGCCCGACACGCCAGTTATTGCCGTCATGCAGCCGATTGGAAATTTAGCATGAATTGATTGAAGGTTATTGTGTTGGGCACCTTTAATTGAAATCCATTTTTTGCTTGGTTTTCTACGTTTTTCTGGAGTGGCTATCGTCCTTTTACCGCTCAAAAATGCTCCCGTGATGGAATCTTTCGCATTCATTGCAACTTCTGGTGGGCCATTGGCGACGACTGTGCCGCCCTCCAGCCCTGCGCCTGGGCCTAAATCACACAACCAATCTGCTTGCCTGAGAGTATCTTCATCGTGTTCAACAACCACAAGGGTATTGCCAAGGTCGCTTAACTCCCTTAAGGTCGAAAGAAGTCGCGCATTATCGCGTTGGTGCAATCCAATTGATGGTTCATCAAGAACATACATGACTCCAGTGAGTCTGCTCCCAATTTGGGTCGCAAGACGGATGCGTTGGCTTTCCCCCCCTGAGAGAGTATTGGCTTTACGATCAAGAGTAAGATAGTCAAGTCCGACACTGTCAAGGAAGCCCAAACGATTTTCGATTTCTTTGAGGATGTCTTTGCCAATGAAAAGGCTGCGTTCGTCAAGAATTTCAAGGACGTCGGCGAAGTTTTCTGGTGCACCATCCCCATTTGGCTGCCAGGCTCGAATGAGTGCGAGTGAATCGTGAACTGAACATCGGCTCACTTCTGGTAAGCGAATACCGCCAACTGAAACATACCGTGCTGCTGCGTTGAGTTTTTCACCACCGCACTCCGAACAATCAAGATCCGTCATGCAGCTAATAAGGCGCGAACGGGTTCGTTCAGAAGTGGTTTCAGTGTAGGTTTTTTGGAGTCGAGCAATAATACCCTCCCAAGGACGATTCATTTTGTACACTGAACCGTTATCTGATTCGAAATGGAAATTAATGACGGTTGAGCCTGAACCGTTGAGGAGAATGTCTTTATCGTCATCGCTCAGAAGTTCGAATGGAGTATTACGCGAAATCCCATAATGTGAACATACTTGTTCAAGGAGACGGCGATACCAAGAAGGGGACATGGATTGGCGCCAAGGGCGAACACAGCCGTTTGATACTGTTAATGTTCCATCAATGATGAGTTCGATGTTGAATTGGCGTTCAACCCCTAAGCCTTGACACACGCTGCAAGCCCCAAGTGGGGAGTTGAATGAAAAGACCCGTGGAGAAAGTTCCGGCATGAAAGCCCCGTGGTCTGGGCAGGCAAAATCCTCTGACCATGCTACCGTCTCCCCGACTTTGGTAAAATGGGCACGAGTCCCTTCAGAAAGTTCAGCGTCTTTGCT
>MDTC01153179.1_pt1 | contig 12808 bp, 18 predicted proteins | sample 811181 | NCBI WGS metagenome assembly MDTC01 (sample SAMN05326644, study PRJNA326480) | marine metagenome | isolation source: seawater | place: Pacific Ocean: North | collected 2011 | reverse complement strand
TGTACAACTATATGAACCAGCACTACCTGTATTCATAAAGGAGTATGCATCAAGACCATATCCACTGCCACCTCCACCATTATTCATTCCAAGTCCACATCCTGATAGCAAGGTGGCAGTCCATACTATTAACCAAGTGTTAGTTAGTATGTTAAGTGTCTTCATCATCTCCTTTTTTAAATGTAACAATGTTATCTATGTCTAACCATCCTAGTAATGTCCACAACCAAAGGAGGCTGAGTACTAGGACAATTAATTCAACTACGGGGACTGGTAGTAATGGCATCGTGTAATGCTCTGGCTGTGTTGTTGTTTGTTATTAATTTATTCAACCAGATCCTTTCATCCAATGTAACAGGGACACCATCTGTAGTAATCATTCTACAACAAATGTCAGTGAGTTGGAGTCGATAGGCGGTTGATAACATTAATCTAGTGATCCTAAATCATTGATCTGTTGTGGGCTAGGACGATGTGCTTTGAAATCATCGTGGTTACCATCACCAGGCATTTTACCGTAGGCACAGTATTCAATTGCTTGTATGCTCCCTTCGAGGCGATCAAGATCCCTGTCCAATTTCACATACTCTAGATGTGCATCTTCAAGTTCAACTTGTCTCATCTCTAATTGTGTTTGTCTCTTCGTGAAGCGAGCTAACAACTGTTCGTATGATTCAGTCTGTTTCATTTGGAATAACGCAGGTAGTTTGTAAGAGTAAACGTGGCACTGATTTCATTTCAGTGGCCATTTGTCTGTAACCAGATCCAACATAGACCTGACCGCCGACGACCGCAACCGCACATACAGCCCAGAACCAGTAATACCACTGAGTCTTTAGTTGGTGTTCATTTTTCATAGTCTTTGCCGTTGCCCTCGTATTATAGCATACGGGAGGGCATTGTGTAAACCTCGGTATAAATACCCCTTTACAAGTTGTGAATAAACTAGTGTGTGACAGGGTTCCAGGACATAAATAGTAGTAGAATGAACGAGGTTCACCAATGATCCCAAACTTCTTCGTTATGAAGAATCATTCAAATGAGGTACATAGTCTATGTTAAATCACAATGTCATCAGCAGTAATCAATTAGCAGATTGGAAAGAATCAACTGAGGCTGTCTACGAAGTAGATAACCACCTCAACAACTACTACGAGTGTATAATTGATGCTGGTGATGATACGTACACTGCACGACGGTGCAGCAGGTTAAACCAATAAGATAGTCCAGTTAACATACCGAACCACTAACCCCTCGACAGAGGGGTTTTTTAATGCTATACTGGATACTATGACAGTACAACAACTATTTTCTGTACCCATACTAGAACACAAGGTTGATCTAGATCAGATTGTCTTGGGTGATGGTGTGTATCATTACAATGGTGAAGTGAACTGGACGTATGGTAAACAACTACGGTGTCCTGATTCAACATACAAATACTTGTATGAAATTATATCACCATTCTTGTTAGAATATGATCCTTATACTCATTTTAGTTTTACTGACATATGGCGCAACAAATACTGTCCTACTGATTATCAGGGCTATCATATCCACGCACAGTCACAATGGTCATTCATAATATATGAGACAGTTGATAGTAAAACTGTGTTATATAATCCAGCGTGGCTATTAATACAGAATCAAATGGGTGTAAGTAAATCTATACCCTGTATTCATAATATTAATATGAGTGCTGGTTCAATGGTCGTGTTCCCTTCATTCATTGCACATCACGTGAACAATGGTAATGAGGGTACAACAATCAGTGGTAATATACATTTAAAGTACAATGGGATGTAGTAACTGCGACAACGTAACACTAGATGACTTTGAGAATGCTATGTTTGCTCATTTAATCACACAACGTGATGGCAAGTGGTATGTCAAGACAGATAGTGGTATAATAAAAGAGTTTAAATCACACACAACAGCCAAGGAGTTTATCTTTATGGGAGGCGTTCAAGATGGAACTTGAGAAAAAAGGTGGAAGAGGTGGTAAGCAAGCAATGATCAATGCTTATGACCAATTTGTTAACAAGCCACCAGCAGCACGTGAGGTCATTAAGCACAGAACAGAATGCGATACATTTATTAGAGAGTATCCTGACCACGCTCCTCACGACTTCTGTGATATGATGGTGGCTATGTGTAAAGAGTTTAAAGAAAGAAAGAGAACAAATGAAATGGGTTCTCACAATGGTGGCTCTAATGAAACACAACGTAAGGACTTCTATTACTTCTTAACTGAAGGTACATCACCTAACATACGTAACACATTGCTTAAAGGGTGGAGTGCATTAGCATCAACACAATACATTGAAGATTTCCCTCAGTTAGGTGTGTTTGATTTTTGGATGTCTGCTGCTAAGATACAAATGACAGAGCCAGGTGAAGGATTTCATCAATGGCACTATGATAATAGTGGGTTCTTTGTTCAAGCACGTGAGTTTGTATTCATCACATACTTAAATGATGATTTTGAAGGTGGTGAGACTGAGTTCTTAAATCAAGGTATCAGAGTTAAACCAGAGAAGGGTAAGACAGTAATATTTCCAGCAGGATACACACATATGCATCGTGGTAATCCTCCTATGGGTGGCACTAAATTCATTGCTACTACGTGGGCTAATAGAATGCCACGCATTGACACAGAGACACAATCAACTGAAGAGATAGAATGTATCACACCTCAAGAGAGTGTTATATCATTCTATAAGAAAAACTAACGGGATTGACGAGGATCGAACTCGCAACTTCCTGCGTGACAGGCAGGTGCTCTAACCAGTTGAACTACAACCCCTTAATAAAAAGAGGACTGAATCAGTCCTCTATAAACTTCCTCGGATTACTCATTGCTTGTACGTGATGTATCACCTGATCTCTCAGTTGTAATACATCCTCATAGCAATCTTGATTATGTGCACACATTCTGAGTGCTGAATCAGGTTTGAGTAATGACTCAAGTACTATACTCTTAGCACGATCCCATCTCTCGTAAGAGGTGGTTGGGCCAATCGACTTTTGATCTTTCATTCTGTATTCAGATTGATTAAAATGGTTGTCAGTTCAGGGTACTTAGCATATGCTTGTTTAACTGCTGTTGACGGATCAATACAGCTATGCACAAACTTAGTCCACTGTAATTTATGGTTGATCTTACTCAACACATTTACTTCCCATTTCTTCTTCTTTGTTACCATTAGCAACCCTCAGAAGAGTGTTCAAACTCAATGTCTCCCTTGTCATTATAATACCAATACTCATCATCATCATCTTCCCTAGTCTCATTAGTAGGATACACGTAGTTAGTTTGATCCGTATGCACTTCAGCAATTAGATCATTAACCAATGACAACTGCGTTTGATGATAGTCTTGGAGTTCATAAAGTGCTCGCTTAACATCTGATATTAGTTCAGAGCCAGTGTTACCATCAAGGTATTGAGTTACGATGTGACGTAACTCCTCATACCTCTGCGTTGCAGTATCCATCGTCGATACGACTGGAAGCTCTTTCAAGCTTGGAGTAGAGATCACCACATTTGATTCCATTGTACTTTTCTGTGGCGAACTGTTGACTGGATGTGAGGTGTTGTAAGGCATCAGACAGAACTGTTAATTCGGATTTGTTAAGAAGCACTTTAAGAAGTCTCATTTGATTGTACTAACCACTATACTAATAATTATACAGTGGAGGGGTGCTTATGCAGCCCCAAGAACAGGATTTCCTAACTGTGGGATAGTATTGAAATCAGTCACGTCCCAACCGTAGTTGACTCGCTCTGATACTTCACTGTCCAGGTCATTTGTTTGGATGAACCTTTTGTTCACAGTACGTCCATTAAGGGACAATACCTCCAACAAATAACGATAAGACACTTCACCAAATGGTAGTCTTACAGGATAGAAATCTGCTTGCTGACCACTGTTGTTACGAAGTTGCATAATGTTGTGGGGTTTTCCCTTGACTACTCTTATATTATAGCATTAAAAAACCCCCTGGGAAGGGGGTTTGTGACACTTCTTAAAACTGTCCACTCAACCGTAGCATCTACCCGCAACACATAGTGACTTTCCGTGCTTCCTGATGTAGGATGCACAGATACTGTCACCTAAGCGTGGATCTGCTGGTTGCTTAGCTCTATTCTTGAGCTTCTTGAACTTCTCCTCTAGTCTAGGACGCAAGTAATCGTACACCTGCTGCCCAGTTAAGTGCCATAACTCAACGATCTTACCACGTTCATAGCGTGCATAGTAATGATCCTTATATTTCAGGAGCTTCTCTTGCCTTAAATACTCATCTTCCTCCTCCCAAGTATCCTTAACACTAATGCCATTGTATGTTGCATTAATGTTCTCATTGATTGTTGACTTATATTCTACTGGTTCACCGTGATCATACGCATCTGCTCCACTATATGTGTCAGCAACATCGTGATCTAAGGCAATTGCCATATCTATTTCACGTGATCTAGCATAAGAGAATGGGTCACCCCATCCCTGATCCTCACAGACCTCATAGAGACCTCTGAAGCACTCCTCATACTTCCTACGTGCTTGTGTCTCTGTATACTTGGGCATTAGTCATCCTCCAATGATTCTAGGTCGTGTATCCTGCTTGCTGGTACTCTGTGTGCACCATTAATTAGGTAGTAATGATCTTTAAGACCATCCTCTGTTAACTCCCCAAGATATAATATCTCAGAAGAGGGAAAGCTGTGTTCCCTCATCATTGCTTGAAGCCTGAGATGGGTCAACTTTCCCTGTGATGGTACATTTAGTCCAGTCATTGCGATAGATTAGCATAGTACAACGTGAATAACCGTGTAATTTGTCGGGATCATCCCACTGCCTTACACATAGCGTGAAGTAAGCGTGATCAACGAATGTGATGAATCCTTCATCATCACCACATATAACGTAATCACCGACATTAAACTTCATCGATACTGACTACTTGCGTGATCTTTTATGTAGCAGGGCTGATTAGTCAACCACTTAGCATACTCAGGATCCTCAATAGCTGTGTCCATTTGTACTTGATTGTCAAAGTAATAAGCATCACTCCAACGTCCAGTGTACTCACTGCGTACTTGCAAGCGGAAGTCTCCCTTGCCATTGTCTAGCACTCCGTCTTGTACATAACGGAAGCCATTTGATTCAACAATAAGATCACTCATTAAACATCCTCAAAGTAAATGCCGTGGTATGCATTGAATGTGTCTAGACTGAGATAGTCATCATCGTGGATGTCTTTGTTCTCAGTGCATAGAAATTCATATGCAAAGTAGTCACTGGTGACACCTAGTGTGTCGCAAGTCTCAAGATACTCTCCTGTTTGCTCGTCTGTCATCTCACAGTGATCGATACAGAACTCAAGGTCACGTAACAGGGTATTTAATGCGGATTCCATTTGTAGAGGGTGTAGATTAGGACGATCGTGCAAATTAAAATGCACGAAAAAAGGGCAATTAAAATGCTCATCGGAGGTATAGGTAACCTCCTGCCCAGTCTGCACGTGCATAGCACTCTTCACGTGACTTAATGATGCGTAGATCAAAGCGTACGTGTTGTGCAGGCTTGTTCCAAGATGCTGGCTTGTACACTTCACCTGTTTTCTTGTCAACAAATGCGTGAACTCCACCATCTCTGTAATTACCATCCTCACAATGCTGATGAATGATCTTGTAGTACTTACGTCCTACTGTATACCTGAAGCAATCAGGATACCTTGTTGCACTCTCGGATGTAAAACCCATCCTCTTAGTGTAAGCAACGTAGTTAGAGTCAAGTGCCTTAATAAGGTCATTTACCCATCGCTCGACTGGTAATGTTGAAGTGGTCATCAGTCCTCCGTTGTGTATGATACTATTATAATGGGTGGAGTGACCAATTCAACCATCCGTATGACAGTTGTTGAACTGGACAGTATGACCATCGCTTACCTTGCTTGGCATAGCATTAAATGCTAGAGTATAACGAATTGTATCATTCTGATTTTCCATCACAAAATGCTTAAGGCTTGATGGAAACACGACCATTTTACCATTTATCGCAGGATATTGGTACATATCGTGTGCATTACTGACCTTAAGCACCTCTTCGTTGTATGCATTAGGTTGAATGAAGACCATATTGTCTGCATCACCTGTTAGGAATACAACACCACTGTACAGTGACCAAGGGTGACTGTGTGATCTATTATAATCGCCAGTTGTGTACCTATTCATCCAAGCAGCATTTATCTTAACATTACTTGAGTAATTGTCTTTGATAGCGTGCTCACTGATGAAGTCCAGTTGCTCTTCTGCCCACCTCTTCCATTTAAAGAGAGATGGTTGTGATAATATATTATCTTGTTGAGGAAACTGAAGCACATCTGTACTAGAAGAACCACCTGCATATGTCTCAGCACTATCCCAATCTATAGTATTGCATAGGGATAGTAACTGAGAGAATATCTCAGGTGGTAATTCTTTCTCGTAGATGAGTGTTGGTAGGATACCGATAGCTTTCATTGTAATACAGGAGCTACACTAAGGTCATACTTCTCAACCATCTTACCACAGTACATACAACCCAGTGCACTGAATGAGAAATTAAATATTCTCATAGCACCATCACAATGAGGACAAATGACATACTTGCCTTGTCTTGGTGCTCTTGTGTACCTTGTGACTTTAGGGAATTGCATTAGTACCTCATAATATTGATGGTAGTTTCCTATCGCCGCTAGCCCTGAAACTACCAAAGGGGACTACCGCAGTAAGAGGTTCGATTTAAACTCGATTAGTGAACGAGACCCTTGCCTTACAATAGTATTATAGCATTAAAAAACCCCCTGTGAAGGGGGTTGTGTGACACTTACTGAACTGCTACACGATCTGGAACTTTGAATCCAGCATTCTGTACAATGTTCACTACAAATGCCTCAAGATAGATTAGAGGTAGTACCACGAAATCAAAACCACGTAGTTTTGTTAAGTCTGCTAATGATGCAGTTGGTACCTTGTTAACTGCTGGTGCAGTTGCCTCTACTTTAGGTGTTGGTGGTGCCTCTACCTTTGGTGTCTCAGTCACTGTTGGTTTTGCCTCTACTACTGTTGTAGTATTTAACACTGCTTTAGATGCTGCTGGTGCTGCCTTCTTAGCAGGAGACTTGCGTGTACGGCGACGAGTTGAGGTTGTGGTCAAGTAGGAAACTTGCGAACTGAACCTATTATAAGGTATTTCAGTCCCCTTGCAACAGCCCTTGTGCCACTTAGTGCTCTGACACAACTAGTTTCTCGAAAATAGTCTCTGCGTGTGTCCTCTGAAGCACTGCAAACTGCTCCCTTTTAACGTGGTCACTACAGTTGTTGAATTTCTCAGCAGTCATCACCTCAGCAAACATATGCTTGTAGGTTCGTAACAATTCTTTAAGATACCCACGCTCATCTCTGGTCAATGAGACCTCGGTAGCATCTACAATATGAGGGTTAGAGTATTCGAGTACTGGTGTAGAGTGTGCTCCCATTGGTTTATTCATTGGTGTGAGGATCCTAACACATATTTATCAAGGGTACCCCTGATTTTATATTATCTTAAGACTGTTTGTAGTCTTGGAGGTCTTTTGTGACAACCGAGAAACTGCCCACTGTACTGATGTCATTCACTTGTGTTTGTGCTCCAAATGCAGTAAGATCTTGTACCATACCGTCAGTTGACCACCAGAAACGTGTGCCATCACGGTAGCTACTGCTTGTAGCAACACTATACTCTACGTTAAACGTAGCCCTACCTGATATTACTAATGATGTATCCATCTTATCCCAATAGATCAACTGTGATCCTACTGCTGTATAACTTGCATTCTTCTTACTCATATCCATAGGTACCTTAGCAGTCAAGACCTGACGATCATTAGGAGTACCAGAGTTGGCAGATGCACTAGCCATCATTATCGTACCATACTCAGGACCATTAATGACTAGACCAGAAGGTTCAGTAATACCTGATGTACTGAGTTTACCAACACGTGTAACGTTAGCAGCGTCAGGTGTCTTGTTCTCAAAGTAACTGTTACCACCGTCAGCATTAGGTACTGTTAGGTTAGCAGATGTGATCTCTGCAATATATGTGTCAATCTGTGAGAACTGGTTAGTGATGGATGCTAGTACAAATAGTCTATCGTTATAGCATTTCTTCTCACGGAATCTAAATGAGTTATCTGATCCTATATTATTAGTACTTACAGTAGTATAGTCTGATACACCAGTTGCACCCTTATCTACGCCTGGTTGTTCAACGTATCCATAACGTAGATCTTTAACTATATCAGCACCTTGTGAGTTGTTGATAACGAAACTAGTTACAGACCAAGGATGATTCACATAGTTTGAATAGTTTGTTGATCCATCCTGTTCAGTATTACATACCAATACTACACCATTAGTCTTACTTGACTGTGTTTCTTGACCACCTACTGCAAACTGGTATCCCCAATTACTATTAGTAGTTCCTTGTACTGATGCTACAGCATTTTGGAATCGGAATGTATTTAATGCAAGATCATCACCGATAACATATCCTGAAGAATCAGACCCAGTTGTAATGCTAGGAGTAGATCCAGAATATTCAACAATACCATACATACCACGAGTTGTAGTTCCTGTTGTATCATAGAGTGCTCCTGCATACCCTACAAATAACTTACTACTATCATTAGTATCAGTCTGCATCACATCGATGCCAAAGATACCATCTATCTGGTTATTAGATACAGCCGCCCCTAACTCCACAGCAGTACTAGCAATAGTTGTTGATGGTACTGTTGGTGCACCACTACCAGCAATTGATAGAGGAATACAGTTGACAGTTGCGTGTTGTGTTGGTATTGATGAGTTAACTGATGTATAATGACCACCTACAAATAGTTTGGCAGTGTTAGATGCATCTAATGTTACTGCACAACAATGTATCTGAGCATTGTCAGCACCATCAACCAGTGTAGTATTGTCATTGTTAACATACCTATATGCCCACTGGAAGGCGAGATCCTTATTGTAACAAGTGATGTAACCTACACCATAGTTGTTACTATTACTTGTATCAGCAGTCCATCCTACTGCGTAGATATTTCCTACTTCATCAATACATACGTCCTTAGGATAAGTATTGAACCCAGTGTCATACATTCTAGTCTCAACACCACCAGTAGGTCCGTGACGTGTTAATAGTTGCTTACGTATTGTAGTACCATCATAGTACTGTGACACAGTAATCAATCCATTAGGATGTTCTTGCTTCTTAATTCTTGCTTCTGATGGCACACCAGTATCACCTATCAACTTACCATAAGTTGCAGCATCAAAGTCTGTCTGTGCATTGTCAGTGTTAGATACTTGATCAACATACAACCAAGCAGGACAAGATGCCTTTGGTTCTATTACTGTTGAAGCACCACTCTCTTCTAGAGTCTGTAAGAATATACTACTAGAACTACGACGTTCTGCTCTATCCCACGCTCTATTCTGTGTTACATCTAACTGTAGATTTGTTGTAGGTGTTTGCCACAAGAATCTACCATTATATGTACCAGTGTCTAGTGATACTAATCTAACAGGGTTAATTCCTGTTGCAGATTGATATCCTGTTGTTATAACTTGTTGGCCAACAGATGATGGATTATGCTTAGTTGAGCTACCATTTGTATTCCATAGTGTGCAACATCTCAATAGTTTATATGTTTCTAATCTAGCTGAGTACTGTATATTATTATCATACAATACCTCCTCCCAACATCTTACTACTGTTGCAGGTGTGTATGTAAATCTCCTCAATCTTGTGTTACCAGTTCCGTTAGGTGGAATAGTATCTCTAACCTCAATCTGTCCTATTAAATCACCATTATGAGGTAATTTCATTATTAAATTATCAACAAATAGCCCAGATGATCCAACATTACTGTCACTAATATGACGTGCAGTAATTATCATATTGTTGAAGGCATCGAAGTTGATACTATCTAACAATACTCCACCATTCTGCTCTGATTGATAATAATATGGTGGGAATTCATTTGAATTTACTGATTCATACTCAGAAATATTATCCACCAAACTTCTGACTTCTCTGATATAGTCTACAGTTCCATCGAAATTGATTTTTGCAACAAAGCCTACATAACTGTTCTTGTTAAGATATGGTGAACTGTTATCTAGTGCTTCTGTTTGAAATACTACATTTCCAACATAGTATATTCCATTAGAGAATACTCTACTATCAGCAACTGAGATCTCAGGTGTACCAACCGTTCTCCAGTTACCTGTCAGTGTACCATTTTGATGATCATTATTCTGATCTCTTATCAAACCATTTGGAATTGGGAAGAATGTACGTACCCACTCCATTGAACCAGTGGCAATGTTAGCCTTGTGTAGTTGTACGAAGTTTGTGTACCTACCAGTATTTCTATGATAGCTATCATTATTCCTACCACTAGTAAGTTCACCCAAGGTCACATTACTAGGTGGGTTTAATCCAGCAGTAGTGACATACTCATAAGTAACACCAGCAGACTCTTCCTTCTGTATATTACATACCTTAGGTGGTCCAACTAAAGCAGCACCACCATATTGATGAAGATCAAAGTCCATTGTGGCAAAGTCATACCTTAAGTATGCACCTGTGTTCTCAGTGTCAAGGTTATTACTATGACCTGTATCACAGAACTTATAGTAGTTACTATTACCAGCGTATGTGCCAGTACTACCAGCAGTATCAAATATACGTCTCTCTACTGTTGTACTACTCCAAGGTATTAATAGTTTACCATCCTTATCTAATGTTATCTTAGTATTCTGTTGCCAACCACCAGGATATACTAACTCCCTACCACTAACTGTGATACCAGTGAAAGGTATCTTAAGTATGTGCATTGTAGACTTAGACAATGACAAGTCAGTAGCACTAGCATTAGCAGCAACTAGAATATAGAATTGTAGATTGGCTGCATCAATTAATATGTTTGATGTACACTGTGGTCTACCACCAAAGTGAGGACCATCTAATGAGTATACATCTTGTGCTCTTTGATCCTGTGTAGTTACACCAGCAGTAGCGAATGACTGAGCACCAACATTTCTCTCATTTATATCGTGGCACAAACCATCCTCATCACTATGACTCCTACCATCATAACCAACAGTCTTAACCAACTGAAGATCAGGTGCTCCCATCAATGAATTTCTTGCTACATTATCAACACTTCTATTAAGGAACACGTTAGAATGTGTATGTGCTCCACCACCACCCTGCTGCACCTTATTGATTGCAGCTGGATATGATGAAGCATTAGATGATTCGTAAGTATTCTCCCAAATTCTTGAACCTGATGCACTAAACTTTACGAAATGGTATACTGCATCACCAGTTGAGTCTTGCCAAGCAGCAGTTGTATCGTCTGTTCTCTTACCATTAAAATTGTTAGCACCATTAAGGTCTGTTGTCTCTACTACGCATACGTATACACTATTATCCCCCTCATAACATCCTAATGCACAAGGATATACATTCTTTGCTGCTGATATTGTAAACTGCCAAGATACACCACCAATAGAACCAAACTTAACTAATACAGCATTATACAATCCAGTTAAAGCATTTCTCTCTCCATTAAGAGCATAAACCTCACCAGAACTTGATGTTGCAACATCAAACATTCCAGAAGGTTTACGGTAACTAGCGTCATTAAGATTAGCACGCTTAGCTTCTAATAGCGTATAGAAATTGCCTCCTGCACCAGAGGCCATCATTTTACCAGAGAATAATGCCATTGTTTAGAACTCTTGACCAGAGGTAAATCCGTAGTAGATAGTACCACCGTTGAACGTGGTGAATAAGAAAATGTCAGTAGCGTTAGGGTTAGTAGATACTGTTGGTATAACACCACCAGCCCATTTAACTGTACGACTAACAAAGTTAGTTAGATCAACAGTCCTACCACCAGTACCATCTTGTGTTAGTACTAGTACAAAACTAGTTGATGCTCCTGCTTGTTCTCCAGTTAAGTTAAATCCTGTAATATTCTCAGTCAGTATGACAGTATGAATAGCTGCCTGTGTTAAATCAATTGCGACACTACCAGATGATATACTTTCAGTGTTAACTGCTTCTGAGTATGAAGGTACGTGTAGTCTAGCAGCAGCACCACCTAATTGGAAGGTGAAGTAATCAGTTGCTTCTTTAAATGCTATCTTAGCATTCAGTTCAGTACCTCTTTCAATTTCAATACCAGACTCACCATCTGCGTGTTGAATACCAGCACCAGTTTCACCAGAGTTGAGAACAATAGTATTATCTGAGATGGTAGTATTCGTTGTAGCTACTGAAGTCTGGGTACCATTTACAGTGAGGTTACCCGTGATAGTGGCATTAGGTGCTGTTAATGTATCTGTTGCAGCATCATATGAGAACCCTGTCTCTCCACCAAAACCTGTACCAGTTTTATACTGGATTTGTCCGTCTGCACTACCACCTGAGGCAGACTCTGTACCACGTGCCAAGTAGTTCCAACTTGCGTGTGGTGTGTTGTTACTTGCAGGGTCGTTCCCTGTGCTGTTAGCTATACAGATATATGCTGACGTAGTTGCTCCATCGTAGAAACTAACTGCATCATCAGGTTCATAAGCAGTAGCACTATTATATGTGCCTAACCACTTAATCTTTATCTTGCCAACATCAATTGTGAGTGCCATTTAACTCAGAAGATACTTGTTCTCTTTACCTATTTAGTGGAGCCATAACTCCCATTCATTCATAATT
>MDTC01057086.1_pt1 | contig 12808 bp, 10 predicted proteins | sample 811181 | NCBI WGS metagenome assembly MDTC01 (sample SAMN05326644, study PRJNA326480) | marine metagenome | isolation source: seawater | place: Pacific Ocean: North | collected 2011 | reverse complement strand
TGTTTTTCGTTCGAATAGCGCCCTTCCACGAGTTTCTGGGTAGTACCCGTTTTTCCTGCGACCTGAAAACCGGATACGGCTGCATTTTTTGCCGTGCCTTGATCGGAGACAACTTCGACCAAGGCACCGGTAAGCAAAGTAGAAGTTTGCCGCGAGAGCACGCGACGGCGAGCAATTGGATGAAAGCTCGCCACCGTTTTGCCATGCTGGTTATAGATTCTTTGGACAACCTGAGGCTTCATTAGAACTCCTCCATTTGCCACCGCGCCCATCGCGCAGTGTACCTGCATAGGAGTAACGCCAACCGCATGTCCCATGGGCAAACGAGTGATAGTCAACGAGTCCCATTTTCTAACTGGATGAAGAATGCCGGGATGCTCCGCCCCGATGCCGAAACCAGAGCGTTCCCCAAAGCCAAATCCTCGGCAATAGGAATACAAACGATTCTCACCCAAACGCAACCCGAGCTGAGCCGCTCCGCGGTTGCTGGACTTCGAAATCACCTTTCGCAGGCTCAGTTTGCCAAGAGGGTGATGATCCCCCGGCAATCGCAACTCGCGCCCGTTGTGAATGGCCACTGCCTTGGAGCAGTCGATCACCTCCTCCATTTCGGCGATACCCTCGTCCAACGCAGCCCCTGCCGCCACGATCTTGAAAGTCGACCCTGGTTCATACAAATCCGACAATGCCCGGTTCCGCAAGTTTCCCATTTCAAACTCGTTAAATCGATTCGGATCGAAATCCGGATAGTTGCCCAAGCCCACTAGGTAGCCCGTAGCTGGTTCGCCGACTAGAATCGTGGCCGACACGGGATTAAACTGCTTGACGATTGTGGCCAATTCCTTCTCCACCACGTCCTGAATCATTCGATTCAAGGTGAGTTGAACGTTCAAACCATTGTTCGGCGAGATTTCCCTCAAGCGGTACTGAGCCAACTCGCGACGGTGACCATCCTTCTCCGACTCGCGCCAACCATCCTGCCCACTCAGATAAAAATCCATGTATTTTTCGACTCCCATGGAGGCCACACCCTCTCGGTTGACGAATCCGAGCACGTGTGAGCCTAGTCGATCACAAGGATATCGTCGGGAATGCTTACGTGTTCCGTACACGCCTGAAATTCCCAATTCCAGCACCTCTTGGTAAATCTCCTCGTCCACTGAATCCACCAACTTAGTCCAGCGGACAGGAAGAACTTCATTGTCGTAGCGGGTTCCGGGACGAGTCTTAGTTTCGAAAGCCAAACGCGCCTTGCTTTCTTTTATATTGAGCAAAGTGGCCAGTTTCGGGATCGAGTCGAACTGCTCGGGATCCACGCACTGGGGGTCCACACCAATCTCCACGACGGATTTGGTGGTCGCCAGCAAATTCCCCTTTTCGTCAACGATATTGCCCCGCTTCGCTTGCAAAGTGGAGAAGTTGCTGCGGTTACCTTGGACGATCTCCAGCAGGTTCGGTCGTTCCCAAACCTGTAAGTAGGCCAAACGTCCGAGAAAAGTACAAAACAAACAGAATACGATGATGAAGACCAAATAGAACCGAAAAGAGGACACGAAGACACTTCTCATCGTGAAGCCAAACGTAATGAAGGGCCAGTTCCGGATTTTTGCCTCGGTCTCAACAGAAGCGGGGGTGACAAGTTCTTCCTGCGATGTAATTCGGCAAGATCAACGAAAATAACGCACGAGGGATTCAGCTTTGCCAATCGACCCGCCGACATGGCTTTTAGCGCGCTGGGGTTGAGAGCTTTTGCTACTTTTTCTTCCAAACCGCGTAATTCCCGAGCGTTTTCCGATACCTGCTTCTCCAATTGTCGTGCTTCCTTGGACGCGCTTGAAATCTCAACTCGCAACCACACGATCCCCAGTGATCCCAGGCCAATCGTGGTAAGCAGGACACAACCAAAGATGATTCCCTTGGGTGACATTTGAAACGATGGGGGGGCCTTCATAATTGCGGTTCCGACAACTTCGTGATTGCCCGCAAGCGAGCTGAACGGCTTCTCGGATTGAGGTCGACCTCCCCGGAAGAAGGCTTTATTGCCTTGGTCTTCAACATCTTAGCGAAGCATTTACGCTCCTGCACCGAGGTGGAATCACCTCGGTGTTCCGGACGCCCAGCCATCCGCCGGAAAAACCTTTTCGTTATTCGATCCTCCAGCGAATGAAATGAAATCACCGCTAAGACACCACCCTTGCGCAACTGCCCAAAGGCTTGAGGCAAGGCCAGCGCCAATGATTCGAGTTCCCCATTGATCGCGATTCTGATCCCTTGAAAAGTCTTGGTCGCCGGGTGAATGCGAGATCGAGTGCCTCCGATCGCTTGCTCGACCAGCTTCGCAGCGCTTTGAGTTCGAGATAATCGCCCCGTACCTCGAGCCTCCAAGATCACGTTCACCACACGCTTCCAGCGACGTTCCTCTCCATAATCCCGTACGGCGCGAGTCAAACTAGCTCTAGTAGCAGTTTCTAAGAACTCCGACGCCGCCATGCCCGAACGAGAATCGTACCTCATGTCAATTGGTGCATCCAAACGGAAGGAAAATCCCTTGCCCGCCTCTCCCAATTGAAAGGACGACAGTCCCAAATCGAACAACACGCCATCGAAAGGCCCACCCACAACTTCGTCCAAACGCGAGAAATTCGTATCCACGAAGCGAAACCTTTTCCCGTAGTCGAGCTTCAATGACTCCGCTCGAGAAACCGCATCGGGATCGCAGTCCAAGGAAGTCACCTCGGTCTCATTCGCCGCCTCGAGCAAGGCCCGCGTATGACCACCACCACCAAAAGTGCAATCCAAGTAACGCCCAGATGCTTTAGGGGACAAGGCATCGAGAACCTCGCCCAAGAGAACTGGAACGTGCTTCACCATGGAAGGGTCACAAATGAATTCAGCTGCGGGAGACATTGCGGATCGACTGCAAAATACACCAGTTCGCCCGTGCTGAATAACGGGATTCCAACAAGGAAAGGAGAAACGGGCGGGGTACGGGGAATTCACTTTGGTGGCAGATCCTAGCTCGCTTCATCCTATTCTCCCTGGTTCATACCTTCAGTGATTGAATGGTTTTGTGGAGACTTCTCAGGTCTCGGGGCTTCCTTCCGCGATACCGCTCGGAACACCAAATGCTGAAAGAAGTAAAATTGCCCACGAGAATCGCTTCTTTTTTAATACCCGCGTGGGCGCGCAAGCCTTCGCTCAGGATAATCCTACCCTGTTTGTCACATCCAATTGAGTCCGACTTTGCGAATAAATCCATCAGGAGATCCTGCCCATCCTCGTCTGCCATGCCGATGTCGGAGATGCTTTCCTCGAAACGCTCGATCATGCGCGGAGGGTACACGGTGAGATAACTACCTGGATTGGGCATCACTAGGTACACTTCGCGATCATCTCCCTTGAAGCGCCATTTCGATGGGACAGTGATGCGGCCTTTACCATCGACGGAGTGGTCATACTCCCCGACGTAAATGCTCTTTTCGCGTACCACACCCATAACTTATTACGACCCATTTTAGTGTAAACTTGCCCCACATTGACCCATATCGACCCACTGTCAAGCCCTTTTCCCCCTTTTTTTCACTGACCAAACAAATTGCTTTTCCTTACCGAATCGAGAGCCGCGGTCTATGCTGGGATGCAATAGGTTCTCGAGGTGAAAGCGGAAGAAAAAGCGATTCCCGCTTGGCGTCCAGCGATCATCCCTCATGCTAGCAATACAAATGGGGAAACTTCGCGCCGACGAACTACTGGCCTCAAAAGGTCTCTGCGAAAGCCGTACGAAGGCGAAAGCCGTCATCATGGCTGGGAAAGTGTGGATCGGCACCGAGCGGGTGGACAAGCCGGGCCGCATGCTTTCCACGGATGCGGACCTGCGAGTGGAGCAACCTCCGCCCTATGTTGGGCGTGGCGGATTCAAGCTGGCAGCCTTTCTTGGTCGTTTTGAGATATCGACCGAAAATTCAGATTCCCTCGATCTAGGTTCGTCCACCGGCGGCTTCACCGACTGCCTCCTGCAATCCGGGGCCCGCAGCGTCACCTGCGTGGACGTCGGGAGAGGCCAGCTCCATGGGAAACTGCGTAAAGACGGACGAGTCCATGTCAGGGAAGGCCTCAACGCCCGCCATTTGGAATCCGACGATCTTCCGCTTCTCGCCTACGATTTGGTGACTTTGGACCTTTCCTTTATCTCTCTGCGGAAAGTCTTGCAAAGGGCATGGAGCTTTCTGCGGCCCGGCGGCAAGCTCATTGCGTTGGTCAAACCTCAGTTCGAGGCAACCAAGGAGGAAGCGGACGCTGGGCGCGGAATCATCCGAAATCCCGAAATCCACGACCGGGTGGTGCAAGGCATTTCTTCGTTCGCCGAAAAAGAGCTGGAAGGAAGCCTCTTCATCGGCTGCGTGGAATCACCTCTGCGAGGCGCGGAGGGAAATATCGAGTTTCTCCTCGGTTGGGAAAAAGGGGCAAGCGAGGGTTAGTGGTTCCCTCGGCCTTTCTCGATCCAGTCGCTCAATAAGTTTTCTCGAGACTCGCGGGCGCGACGAGCTTCCAAACCTTTGATGCTCTCCTCCAGCAGCGAGGTTTCTTCATCCTCTTTTTCCCAAATGATTTCATGCAACCGCACGAACAAGCCGGCCTTCGTCGATTGCCCGGTCGCCATGCCGGTTAATTCACCGAGTTGCGTATCGGTATCGCCGGCTACCGCGAAAAAATCTTCGGCGAGGCCGCGTTCGTCGGATATTTGTCCGAGTCGTTCTCGGCTTTCCTTGATCCCTTCTGTCAAAGCGTCGATATCAGCCTGTTCAGCGGCGGTGGCGTTGCGTTCCTTGGTGAGTTCGACTAGTTTATTCAGGTCGGACTGAGCTTTCTCGACACCCAAATCCAGCATCTTGCTTCGTTTGTCGAAACGCTCACGAATGGTCTTTCCGTCATCACCATCGAACGAGTGATGAGACAATCGGGAGTCGACCCTCGACGCAACCTCGGCCAAGGACCCTCCACCTTCAAGTCCTTTGCGCAGCGCCTCGGCTATCTCTTCTCCTCGAGTTTGAAAAGCTTCCTTCTTTCGGTCCATCCGGAATTCACGGACCAAGACGCGAAAGTCAGCCTTTTCAAACGCCTTCACAGATGAAGGCAAACGAGCATCGAGCAGCATTACGGCGAAACCATCTGTTGTTTCATAGGTTGCCTCCGAGAAGAATCTGTGACTAGGCAAGTCGAGCATGTCGCGCAAGGCATCGGCAGGCAGTCCGACGGATTTCGATTCAACCTCTATTTCGCCCTTGGAGAAGGTCGCCTTGTGACGATCGCTCGGCTTCAGTCGAGCGATCAGTGACACGATGCCGGGATTGTTCCTGATCTCCAAGGGATCACCACCCTTTCCCGTCGCCTTGCGCGATAAAGCGTGTAATTCGCTCACGAAATCTTCGGCTCGTTCTTCTGCAAGATCACGCGCTTCCCTTTCGAGGTGGATTCGTCGGTCTTTCAGAAAACGCGCGAGAACCTCCTCACGGACCTCCTCGAAAGTGATTGGCCTTTCAGGTTCAGGTTCAGGTTTCTTTGGTTCCGTAATGGGAGAGGTAGCGTTGCGTTCGGAAACCGTCACGTTGGCATCGGAAACGGTCACGTTGGCATCGGAAATCAACTTGGGCGCAGATGAGGCGGGGTTGGCAGACGGCGCGGGAGCGGCGGGGACAACCGGGGGAGCAGGTTGCTGCGAGGGCTCGGGGACGATCTCTTGCTTCACTTCCTTCGCCGGGACAGGCAAAGGTTTGTCCTCGTTTTTTTTCTCGTTCGGTTTTGGGGGTTTGCGCGGAGATCGACCTCGAAGCCCCTGAGGGCCTCGTTGACCATCTTTCTCCGTAGGGGACACAGGAGTGGGAATAGATTCCTTTGGAGAAGAACGTGAAAATTCACCGGGGTGACTGGAAAAGTAACCTCTCAGTTCCGTTTCCGTCGGAGGGGAAGGCTCCTTGAGGTACTGCTGGGAACGAAACACCAAAGCCGTGGCAGTCGTGCGAGCTGGCACCATGAAAATGGGGTCTTCCTTGCGACTCTCAAAATAGGCGAGCAATTCCTTCTTCAAGTTGTTGGTAAACGAGAAAGCTCCACTCGATGAACTGACCCTAGGCATTTCAAAAGGGGTGCCGGACAAGGGTAAGCCAAGGGTAAGTTCGGGGTCGGCAGAGGATCCATTTCCGTCGGCAATGGTCACGATGCAGTTCAGGCCGGTTTCCTTGATGGCGGCAGCTAGATTGTCTCGGGTGGACCGCAGTTTAGCTTCGGTGGAATCACCAGACCCCAAGGCCACGTCGCCCTCAACGGGTTTTCCAGACAAACTGTCGCGAAAAGTGAAGGTCTTGGTTGAGTTATCGTAAGCCAATGAAAGCGTCGCATTGTCTTCAGGGAGGGAGAGGAGGCGAATCGAGGCAAAAGGAAGGGGTTCCGGCTCGAAGGATTCACCATCAAAGGCAACCGCCTCGAACTTCCATAGCAAATCATCACTGCGAACTTCCAGCTCGCCTTCCAATGGCAGGGCATATCCGGAGGCGCCTAGTGCGGCATCAACGTAATTGGCCCGAAAATCCTCGAACAGAATGGCCTCCACTTGGTCCGGCTTCAGATTCCCCAAACCAGTGGCGAGATTCTGGATCGTTTTTTCGTATTTGGCGTCATCAAGCTCACCGTCTTGGGTTATGCCGACCTCTTTATCCACACGCCGGGAAAGAAATTCGTGGAACACTCCAACGATGGCTTTGTTCTCCAAAGTCAACGGCAAGAGTCTCCAAGCTGCCCCAATTTGCAACAGGGCGATCTTGGCTTCCATCGCCAGTCGGGTTCGTCGTTTCTGAAATTCGCTCTGTTCAAGATTACCCGAATAGGCTTCGCGCAAGAGATCGAGCCAAGAGTCTTGATTGGGCCTTGGGGCAGTACCGAAAGCCCCGCTCACCGTGGCTTGCACGGAAAGCGAACGCTGATCGTTCGGATCATACCAGTCGTAACCGAAGTACTTATCTCGACTCCGCCCATCATCGGAAAACAAGTCCAGCGACGATGAACCAGTTGGTGAAATATAGGGAACGAATGAAACGATGACGGCGGCAAGCAGCGCGACGAACAACCACTTCCCCCGTTTCTCGATAAGCGTTTGCAACCAAGTGATCATGACATGTTATTAATAGAGGATGGGAAGTAGGGAAAGTAGACGCTCTTGTCAATCGCGACAAGTTAAGTTAACGGCGCCGATACCGAGGTCTCTCGTCGCCCTGGTATTCCATTCGAGAGATGCGGCTCTTCTGGCTGGGGATGTCGAAATCCTCCTTCACCTTCACCTTCCGAGCAATGGCAATCTTTCTCAAAAGAAGGTCTTTTTCATCCCAGGTAAAATACATTTTCTCAGTCTCCCGAGCACCATCGTTTTCAAACTCGGCAACGAGGGTTTCCCCAAAAGTCTCCCATGTCCCTTTTTGGGATTTCTCGCCAGCCTTGCGGATCGCAACTTCATCTGGCTTGAGTAAAAGTGTGACCTTCAGTCCAAAGGAAACGGAACGCACTTTATCCAATTGCAACTGCACGGGTGTTCCGTCCTCGTTTGCGAAAGATGAATCTTCAGTCTGAAAGTGATGATAGTCTCCGTGCTTGGTCAAGAAAAACACTTGCTCCTTGAACAAGATTCGATACCTGCCCTGTTCCACGCTCCATGCCCCGTTGAATGGCGTAGTATTCACCCCTGATTTCCTTAAGAGTACGGCTTCGCCACCGGCGCTGGTTTCACTAGTTTGGGTCAAGACGAGTTCCAAGGAAATTGCACCCCCGCTCTTCTTCAATTCACCTTTGAAAAGAAGCTTCACCCAGTCCCTGACCTCGCCGTCGTAGGCCCCCTCCGGGTTGCGTTCGCATCCGAGGGAGCACAAACAAACGATCACAAGCAATGCCGCCAGCGGCGCGGAAACCAATAATCGTGGAGAATCCTGCATGGATCGATCAACAAATAGGAAGCTTCGGTTTCCAGCGATCATTTTGTAGAGTCGGGAGGGGTGAAGGGAATGAAATGGATTTCCACTGGCTCCACTGCTTCATGTTCCTTGTCGTAGAGCCTTATGCGACCCTCTTTGTCGCGACCCGGGAAATACTCTTCGTCATCGCTCAGCACACGCTTGACAAGCAAGAACCGATTCATCTTCGGCTGGTACTCCAAGACATCAACCCATCGTTTGTAACGTTTTTCCTTGGCTCGATCATCGAGCGAATTCTGTTTCTTGAACATGACGTCGACCGCCCGGAAGGCTGGTGAATTCTCGTCGCTCTCCGGCAACCGTTTTCTCAGCAAGCTGATGCGCAACCGGTAATGTCCGTCGTCGCTAAAGGTCCACTGACCGGAAGAGCTTCTCCTCTCACCTTGATGCCACCCTGCCCACTCGACGCCGCCCTCAATAAACCCGAACCCCAACTTATATGCATCGTCGAAACCCGCGTAGTCGCACTTGTAGATCGTGAAAGGCGAATGATAGGCATTGCGGTAGAGTTGCCACATTCCGTAGAAAACGGCGATCATTCCCGCAATGACCAAGAAAAATGTCCTCCATGGCTTGAAGGCTTGCTTCGTTCGGTTGGCTCCGCGCAAGTTAGACTCAGCTCCATCAGTAGAACGTTCGACTCCCTCTCGGTATGGAGAGGAACGCCCGGCAACATGCTGTCCCTCTCGCTCGAAAGGCATCTCCGCGTAGCGCAAGGAAGTACCCGCTTGGGGCAATTGCGACAAAGCGTCCCTGGCATCGGCAAACCGCTCCGAGGGATTCGGTTCCGTTCCTTGGAGCAACCAGGTCCGCCAACCTGAATTCAAATCCGCCGGCAGACGCAGGTCGCGGTCTTCCGGCAAAGGCTCGCCCGTCAAGGCCCAATGAACCATGCAAGCCACAGCGTACAAGTCGCCGGCCTCTTCCGCCTCTTGACCGGCGCGTTCCTCGGGACCACGAAACAAACGCGTTTCTTCGGCTGAGGTTGGAGCCTCCGAATCCTCGTCATTTCTTTCCTCCTCGTTTTCCGGCAGGTTGGAAGTTTCACTTTCATCTGCGCCACTCTGCCACAGTTTGCGAAAAACCTCTTCCCCCACCACGCGAACCAAACCAAAATCGGCGATCTTCACCCCCAATCGGTCATCTTCTCCCCGGCGAAGCAACACGTTGGAAGGTTTCAAGTTTCGATGGAGCAAACCGATGCCATGGGCCTGAGCCAAAGCCTGCAGCAATTGCCCCGTAAGGAAGACCACTTCCTCCTCGTCCATACCCGTGGGGTGGACTTGTAAATAATCCATCAATGTGCGGACAGTCTTATCTCCCACCTCGAAACCCTCGAAATAATCGTATCGCAACCAATGCTTCCATCTTGTAACGCCAAAAAGATCGAGCCCGTTCACCGCGTCGCCCTCCAGTTGCGAGATCACTTGGCATTCCCGGAGAAATCGATCCGAGAAACCCATCTCGTCCACGAATTCTCGCTTCAGAACCTTCAAGGCGAAAGGCTCGCGCAGTTCCTCGTCGAACACCTCGTAGACATCCCCCACCAACCCCTCGTCCAAGTGACGGACGATGCGAAGGGTTTCCACTCGCGTGTCGACGTGGAGCACTGTCATAAGATCATCATCCGGTGGTTGGCATGGGAAGGATTCATCCTCGTCATCCCCATTTCAATCTGTTTCGCAACACCTTGAAGTGCGAATGTCCCTCCTCCTGCAACAAGGGAAAAGTTTGATCCGGCACCCATATTTCCAAAGGGAGTCGCGTTGATTCGCCTGATAGTTCGCGCCCGTCCGTGGCAACCGAAAGGCTGGTCGAATCGCCGGGAACTCGATCAACCCACAAGCGAGCCTTGCCATCGAAGACAACGCTTCGACTGGTCAACGTGTGCGGGCAAATCGGCGTCATCAAGACAACGTCTGCCTGCGGATGGACAATTGGTCCACCCGCCGACAGGTTATAGGCGGTGGAACCCGTAGGGGTGGAAAAAATAAGTCCGTCGCAGGAATATTCGGCCACCAAATCGTTCCCTGTCCTCACAACCAAGCGAGCCAAACGCGCCTGACCATCGCTGTTTATCACTATGTCGTTGAGGGCCAGTCGTTCTTGTCCGTTTGCATCACGGCAAGCGAGCAAGGCGCGTTGCGCCACGCCGTATTTCCCCTCCAAGATCGGAGGGAATGCCTCCCGCGCCTCTTCCGGAGAAAAAGTCGCCAAAAAGCCAAGCTGCCCATGCCGCACGCCGGCCACCGGCACACGGCGAGCCACAGCCTCGTCGAGCATGCCGAGCAAAGTACCGTCACCACCAATCACGAAACAGGCGTCCCGATCCTCGAGAAACCCCTCCTCCACAGGGTGCCGAAAGGTGGTCCGCACTTCCGACCCCACCTCACGAGCGATGCGTTCGATAGCCTCGGCGACTTCTCGAGCTCCGTCCTTGTCGGCGTTGGCCGCAATGGCGATCTTGGTAAGAGGTTTCACGGGGATAGAGAGGCTGGAGCTCTAGGCAAGGGGTGCGGATTCAGGAAACAATCGTTGATGAAAATAACGTTGAAACAACCCGATGGTCAAGCCCTCTCACCGCACGCCTCAGCCTGCCAAGGGGCGGGCAACCCCTCCAACGACTCGTCCGCCGAAAGCAGAATCACTCGATCCGTTGGCAAACGAGACCGAAACCACTTCCGCTGCTTTCGCGCCAAACGCATCGTAGCGGTCACGATCCCCTCTTCCCATTCCTCCTTGGAGAGCTCACCGTTGAGAAAGAGCAAAGTCTCCCGATAGCCCACCGCCCGGGACGCGCTCGGGTTTTTCTCAAGGCCTGCCTCCCGTAACAACTGCACCTCGTCCAGCAATCCATTTGCCAACATCGCGGAAGTTCGGCGACGGACGCGCTCCTCCAGGTCCTCTGACTTCCGGTCCAGCATCCAAGCAACCTTGCGATGTTCCCGAAATGGGAAATCCTTCTGACGAAAGCTCATCTGCAGGGCAAGCAAGTCTTTGCCCGAAGCCATACATCGCTCCAGAGCGCGAACAACACGTCTCGGGTTTCCCACGGCCAAATCACCCAAACCTCCCGGGTTCAGTTTCCGCAACCGTTCAAGCAAGCCATCCGCGCCTTCCTCTTCCTCCCACGTTCTCACCTGTTCTCGCAATTCAGCCGAAACCGTAACTTCGTCGATCACCGGAGAAAAGAAAGTCTGCAGGTAGAACCCGCTGCCACCGACCACCAGCACCCGCTTGCCACGCTCGCTGATTTCGCGAACCACCCGCTCGGCGTAAGCCAAATAAGCGCCCACGTCGTAGGGTTGGTTAACCGAGACCAAATCTAGTCCGTGATGAGGAATCCGGGTTCGTTCATCCTGCGTCGGCTTGGCGGTGCCCAAATCCATGCCGCGATAGAAAAGCAAAGAGTCGCAGGACAAGATCTCCGCCCCACCCCGCTCCGCCCACGCCAACGCAGTGGCGGTCTTCCCCACTGCGGTTACCCCGGCTAAAACATAAATTTTCGCTGTTTCCGCCATGACCCCCTCGTTATTTGGAATTCGCGAAAGTGGGGCTTAGGTAATAGCGAACCTTAGTTTGCAATTGCGGTCCGAATACCGGCGGAAAGTTCGGCTGCCTGGGCTCCGATGGCTGCAGGGATTTTTTCTCGTTCCTCGAGCAGGGGAGGAATGCAATTGACCAAGGCGCTGCCAACGACCACGCCGTCTGCGAAGGATCCCACCTCACGGGCTTGCTCTGGATTGGAAATGCCAAACCCCACCACCACGGGCAGGTTCGTTCGTTCCCGAATGGGGGCCAAGCGATCGGAGAGATCGCGGGCGAGATCGGAGCGTTCCCCGGTGACTCCTTCTCGTGAAACATAATACAGAAAGCCGGACGCGACCTCGCTGATGAGGCTGATGCGATCGGGAGGAGTCGTCGGAGCCACGATGAAAACGTTGCGCAAGCCATGACGTCGTGAGGCTTCCACTAATTCACCTGCCTCTTCCGGTGGCAAATCGAGCGTTAGCAAACCATCGACGCCGGCTTCGCGCGCTTCCTCGACGTAGGCATCTACACCAGGCGAAAAAACAAGGTTGTAGTAAGTGTAGAGGACGATGGGAGCTTCGGAAAAAGAGCGGACCTCACGGACGAGCCGAAAGACGTCTTCGCGGCGGCAACCAGAAGCCAAGGAACGCTGAGCGGCAAGTTGGTTGGTAAGCCCGTCGGCCAAGGGGTCGGAGAAAGGAACACCTAGTTCAAGAAGATCCACGCCATTGTCCAGCAAGGCTCGACAAATGGAAATCGAAGTGGCGTAATCCGGGTCACCGGCGCAAACATACCCGATGAAGGCGGCGCGTTTATCGTCCTTCGTTCGATGGAAAAGCTTTCCTATCCGATCTTCCTCGTCCATAGTGACTAAATCATGAACCTTGCCGCAAACGTCGCCGATGGGCAAGACATTGGTCAATAAAGCCACCGCGTTGGGGTCGTCGTCATGATTTGGCTCTACCGTCTACTTTTACCAGTCGGCCTCCTAATCGGGCTACCGTATTATCTTCGACGCATGCTGCGTCGCGGAGGTTATGGAGAAGATTTCGGCCACCGCCTTGGACTTTGGCCTCGTCTGCCCGATAAACCGGAAAACGTTCGTCGAATTTGGATACAAGCGGTTAGCATCGGTGAATTGCTCGCATTGGGTCCACTCCTGCATCGCTTGGAGCAAAATGAAAAAATCGAGGTTGTTCTTACCACAACCACCAGCACCGGCTACCGCGTGGCTCGGGACCGCTACGCGGGCTTGGCCTTGG
>MDTC01028769.1_pt1 | contig 12808 bp, 16 predicted proteins | sample 811181 | NCBI WGS metagenome assembly MDTC01 (sample SAMN05326644, study PRJNA326480) | marine metagenome | isolation source: seawater | place: Pacific Ocean: North | collected 2011 | reverse complement strand
CCTTGGGGGAATCGAAAAGTATGAGTTTATTATCGGATATTCCTAATACAGACACTAGACCTTGTGCGAAGTGTGAAGATAATCGAAGTTCTAGAAAAATTTGTTTACTTTGTGATACTATTTATTGTTATAGCACTCCTATTCAATTTTGTTGTTATGGGAATCATGATTGCATTGGATATGATGATAATGGGACTCCAGTATTAGGATAATTACCCATATTCTTATATAGCAGAGAGAAGTAATAACTGATATGCGTGGATCATATCAATGTTCTATTTGTGAAAATCATTTTTCTGGATACGGTCATAATCCTCATCCAGTAGACGATACTGAAGGGGCACGATGTTGTGATAGATGTAATTCTAGCGTAGTGATCCCAGCCAGACTGAAAAATTATATTTTATTTGGATCGGAATCTACAGATAAAGAAGATGCGTGGGGTATGGAAAAAAGTAGTGCCATATTAGCCGGAGTTTTCGGAATTGCCCTAGAAGGATTATTGAATCGTTTAGAAGATTCAGTAGTCGACTTAATGGGGGGTGAAGATAAACCTCATGAAGTAGCATATTATACAGATTGTATTGATTATCTTTGTAGTGGTATGGCTGACACTCTTGAAGCCAACTCCGATGAAATGGATCCTGCAATTGTAGGTTCGATAGTAAGTATGCTAACTATGGCGGCCGTAAAGATATCCTCCTATGAACAAATTCCAGAAATCAAAATGGCAATGGATCATTTAAACCTTGATTTCTCAGAAGAATCTTCTGATGCTCTTGCAGAGATCGTGGCCGAAGAAACTAATGATTTTGGAGAATCTTTAGACATTGATATGTGGTCTGCAGAAAAATTAGAAAAAATTGATGAGTGTCCGGTTTGTGAAGGAACTGAAGTTCTAGAGCAGATGGAAATGAAAACTTCTGATTTATGTCTCGGACATAGTGATGCTTTTGATGATTTGAATTCTGATGTCCCTTATGCAGCCGATGAATCTAATTTTGATGCCGTGAAAAAATTGAAAAAACGGTGGAAAGAGAGTTTTGAACCCATTGGGATAACCTATGAAGAAATGTTAGTGGGGGATATAAACAGACTTAGAGATAGACTCAAAATGAAAGGTTTTGACCCCGATGCAAAAATTGGCTCACCTAAATATGCGGAAGATGAAGAAGAAAAAGATTTTGATATAGATAGACAAATAATTCCTCGCCGAGAATCTATAAGAGAGTCTCCCGAGTATTATGTTCATAGCCTTGATGAATTTTTCGGACCTTATTATTCTATAGCCGATGCAGAAGATGGCGTAGAAAGATTAGTATCTAAAGGAATTTATGTTATTGGCATAACTAAAGGTCAATATGAGTGGATTCAAGATCTTACAAACAAAGAAGCGGAAAACTTCGGAAGAGATCTAGATAGATATAATGATATGTTATTGCGTCAATATCTAAGAGAACCTTCAGGTGAAAGTAGTTGCTCAGGTGATGTATATCTTGATGATTGGGATTTCGATTATGATGGATTTGATAATAAAAAACAGATTAACATTAATGACTCCGATCTGGACATCGAAGATGTAGTATCTCCAGACATAATAGCCACTATTTGTTGCAGTTCCAGTGGCGATTGTCAAGAACAAATATTTGACATAGATCAAGTATTAGAAGTAATTTACGAGAAACAATTTTCATTAAATGATCTATCTCACAAAGGTATAATGGAAGAAATTCTAGAAGAAATCGGACTCAACTGGGATGATGAAATAGGTTATTCTGCCGAAAGTTACCAAGGTCAAATTGGAGATATAGAAAGTATTTCTCGTTGGATGAGAAACACCGCAAATGCCGGAACAGATTATGATGATTGGTATTGGGATGGTGAAAAACTAATGGTTTATGCGGTCGACCCTATTGCTGGAATAGATACAGAAGAAGAATATACTAAATCAGATCTAATGGAATTAGGAGTATTAGAAGATATGTTCCCTAATATGGATGATTTCGAGGGTGAAGAATTTTCTGCAGAAACTATAGAAAAGTTTTTCGAACAAATTGAAGCCTTGCTTAACAAAACGGCTGGCAATTCTTGGAGTTTAGATTCTGATGGTTATCCAGAGGAAAATCCACCTAAAGTAAATATCAACATTTCTATGGAGCCTGAGTCTCCAGAATTCTTCGAAGGTCTTTAAGCCATAACTACTTGCTCAAAGTATATATAGGTAGTTGCCATAATTAGATATTAGATTTCTATGGCAGTTCCTGATTATAAAGATGCAGTTTGGCTAAAGAATGCTTACTTGCATAAGAGACAAACTATGAATGCTATTGCTAGTTCTTGTGGAGTATCTCCGATGACTATTCAAAATTGGTTAGACCGACATCAAATTCCAACTCGACCTCGTGGTCGCACGGTTGCTTCATCTGTTGCACCACCTCGACTGCGAACTCAAGGATACGTCACTATATCTATTAAAGAATATGATAACTTGAAGCAAGCCAAACTTAGATTAGAAAATCTAAATAATCAAACTATAATGGAGTGAATGATATGATGAAATCTCAATCTGAAGAAAATGATTCCTTAGTTATTGGTAATTTTTCGGCTACTCTATCTGCCGGTCATGCTAAAGATTTGTTAAAAGGTTTGGAATCCCTGGGCGATCAAACAATATTTACTTTCTCTGCTGACAAAGGATTGGAAACCGGAATGGTGGCTAATGATGTTTCTACTTTAATTCGTTGTCAACTGACTCCAGAACTTTTTGAAGAATATACATTTGTAGGAGATGCTCCTATAAAACTAGGAGTAGTTTTAGAAAGAGTAAAAGATATCACTAAAACATTAACTACTAAAGATACCTTAAAATTTGTCTATGATTCTAAACAACCTAATGTCCTTCTGATAGATGCAAATAATATGCGAAGAACTATTAGACTAGTTAAACTAGGGTTGCTAAAAGAAGTTCCTATCATGCCCATTCCAGAAAATGGATGGGATTATAATTTTGATATACCTCTAAAATCTGTAAAAGATTATCTTAAAGCAGTGCCCAAAGGATTTTCTGAGTTCAGTGTGATTGTAAATAAAAGTTTGGAAACTTTTACTCTATTGACTAGTGGAGAATCTCCTATAGAACTTTCTTTAGTTCCTGAAAATTGGAATTGCACTGCTGATTCACGCACTCATTATGGCGTAGAAAAATTAGCCGCAGGAATTTCGATGGCTAAGAAAACCAATGCCACCATTTATGGCGGAGAGAGTTTGCCAATTCTGATACAATGGAATCATGCTGAGAACTTTAAGTGCGAGTGCGGGGTTGCACCCCGAATGAAGTAGAGATTAAATTAATAGGAGAGAAAAACTTATGAGAACTAAACCTACCAACTATCAAGCCGCTAAACAACTAGTTCAACCGGGCGAACATATTACAGTTAGTCAATTAATTAGTCGTCTTCTAGATTCCGGTCGCCGAGAATTACCTACTAAAAGAGAATTAAGTGCTCGTATGACTAAGGATCCAGAATTTTTAATTATTACTCGTTCCAATGGTAATCAACCTACTGTCTTTATGAGATCTGCTAAATTTTAACTAAAATATTTCCTCCACTGCGAGGGTCAAAAACCGCCGGTAGCGGCAGTAGAGCGAAGCCTTAAATAACTGAACACCACCATGCTAAAGTCTGTGATATTATGACCGCCGAAGAAAACCCAACTAGCACCGAAGACAACTCTACCTACTATCAACCTCTCGATTTTGCCCACACTATTTTTCAGCAAAGATATTCTTTAGGAGGAGAAGAAGGTTGGGCTGACTCTTGTAAAAGAGTTGCTAATTATATTGCTGCCGCCGAAGTAAACGGATCCCGATCCAAATGGGAAGAAAGATTTTTCCATTCTTTAGTTCACAATCATTTTATTCCTGGAGGTAGGATTTGGTATGGTGCGGGTCGCCCCAAAGGTCAATTACTAAATTGTTTCGTAGTTCCTACTGAAGATTCTAGAGAAGGTTGGGGTAAAACTGTTTCCGATATGTTAATCATTTCTGGAACTGGAGGAGGAGTAGGAATGAATTTCTCTCCTATTCGCCCTCGTGGAACTAGTATTCAAGGAACTGGTGGAGAAGCCACCGGAGCCGTATCACTCATGGAAGTTATTAATCAGACTGGAGAAGTTATCAAGTCTGGTGGCGGTCGCCGAACTGCTTTAATGTTATGTTTAGATTATAGTCACGGAGACATCATGGAATTTCTACACAAGAAATTTAATAAAGTTGCCCTAGAAACTGTAGAAGAAATCGATGAAGCCTTAACTACGGCTTTTCCATATTTGCCTCCGGCAGAACGCAGTAATATGTTGACCGCTATTACTGGAGATGCGGAATCTTCAGAAGATTCTGAACTAAACCTTTCTGATTCTGAAGTTCTAAGAACTATTTTAAGACCGCTGATCAAACACGAAAAAGATCAGATATTAAAGAATGCTAATATATCCGTGCTAGTAGACGATGACTTCTTTGCTGCAGTCGAAGCCGATGAGGACATCCAAATTACTTGGAGAGGTAATGAAGTTAGTTCTTACCGTGCCAAAGATCTATGGGATTTATTAATTCAGAATGCTTGGGAATCCGGAGAACCTGGAATTCTAAATATTGGTTTAGCCAATAGAATGAATAACATTCATTATCATAAGCCATTGATTTCCACTAATCCTTGTGGAGAGATTTGGTTAGAAGCCTATGGATGCTGTGATTTAGGAGCCATTAATTTGAGCAATCACATTGCCTATGATAGCAACGGAAATCCAGATTTCGATTGGGAATTATTGGCCTCCACTATAACTACTGGAGTTAGATTTTTAGATAATGTGCTAGACGTAAATAATTATCCTCTGGCAGAGATCGAAAAGAATTGTAGAGAGGTTCGAAGAATCGGATTAGGAGTTATGGGATTAGGTCATGCTTTAGTAAAATTAGGATTACCTTATAACCGAGCCGAAGGTCGAAAGAAGGTAGACAAATTATTTAACTTTATCAAAAAGATTTCCTATGAAACCTCTACTTATATTTCTGCAGAAAAAGGTTGTTTCCCTGCCTTCGATGCTGAACAATTTTTAGCCTCTGGTTTTTGTGAAACACTTCCTAAGTCCATCAGATCTAAAATTGCAGAATACGGAATGCGAAATTGTGCCGTGCTAACTATTGCTCCTACTGGAACTACTAGTTTAGTTGCCGGAACTAGTTCTGGTATTGAACCTATATTTGCGGCCGGATATTCTCGAACTTATTATGCTGACTCTGAAGGCTCAAACGAGAGGGTCTTGAAGACAGAAGTTGTTATTGACCCCTTGTTCCAAGAATTATGGTCTGCTACCAATGGCAGTGATCAAGAACTTTTAGAGAAATCCTTTTTAGGTGCCATGGATATTGGAGTAGAAGATCATTTGAGAATGCAAGTAGTTTGTCAGAAACATATTGATAATGCAGTTTCAAAAACTATCAATTTACCACATGAGTATCCAATTGAAGATTTCAGCAATATGATGTTGAAATATGGTCCTCAACTAAAAGGAACAACTGTATATCGTTCTGGAAGCCGAGGTAATGAACCTTTGTCTCCAATGAAAGCCTCCGAAGCCATTGAATATTTGAATAAACAATATGAATTTGAAGTGGCGGCTGCTATGTCTGATTGTCCTTCTGGAATTTGTCAAATATAAATTATGGTGTGATGTTACTTATTAAGTAGTTGGGCATATCATTTTTTAAATGATAATAATGCTTAGTAGTAGGGTATTAGTAGGGATTTCATTAGCCGTTTGGAATAGTTTTGCGGCTTATCAAGTGGCCAGTTCAACGGCCGCTGGAGAAATGGGCAATCCTAAAACTTATGGTTATGGATTAGCATTCACTACTGGGCTGACTGCTCTTTGGATCTGGAGTGGAATTTTAGATAAAGAATCTTTAGAACCAGACCCAGAAAACTTTTCTGGAGTTACGGGCTCCGAGGATCCGGAAAAAGAAAATTTAGAATTTAAGTTTACTTCTACTTTGGAAGCATTAAATTATGCTCGCTGGAAAGAAATTATAGGTGTAGATATTTACAAAGAAGGTGCTTGGGAATTAATACAGAATGAAGAGGCTAAATCAAAAGAAACTGGTAAACCAGTATCCAAAAATAAAATAAAAAATAAAGTTCTAAAACTAGCGGCCGAGGATCCGGATTATATTCCTAGAATAGAATCTTTTGACGAACTTCGATTTCCTCGAAAAATAATTATTAATTATGGAGCCGATCGGGAAAGTAATCTGGATCTAGTGATACCTCCTAATATTAAATACGATGGTGTATCCGAAGAAGCAGTATTTTTATCTGGTGATGGCAAAACTGAAGTTACCATCGGATTATCATTTTTACAAGAAACCACTGCCGGAACTTATTATCCCTTTGTATTAAAAATTAAAGGCCGGGGAAATGATTATACTCAAGCCACTCGAATGTTACAAAAGAATGTAAATTTTGTTTTGAACACTGAACCTTGGGATGACTTTGGAGGCACACCCATAGATATAGATAATGATGGAATTTATGATTTAGTTTTAGATCCTCGAGGAAATATTAAAAAACCCTGGTGGACAGAAAAAAGATCTGAGGAAAGTTATTTAAAAAATCTTCCGGAAATTCCTTGGAATTTAGAATATGTTCCTAATGCTAGACTATCCAAAGATTCTTGGTCGCTAGGATCCCCAGCAAAATCTTCTGATCAAGATATTCAAAAACTAGAAAAAGAAATTAGACAAAATATTCATACTAATCAGTTTCTAGAAGTAGGCTGTCCAATTTGTGGTAGTATCAATCAATTTACTAGAAAAGTTTCCGACAACGGAATTCGATACAATTGTCAAGATTGTATGTATACTTCTGGAGAACATTATGTATCCCTAAAATCCAGAGGAGATAAAACTTTGGCTGACTTTGGAATGAATACGCAATGTGGAGTTTGCGGAGAATCCGTTAAAGCATATACTAACTCTCAATTTAAAAGACATTTGAAATCACACCAGCAGGAAAAAAACTTTTCTGCAGAAACTAAAGAAAAGAAATCTAATCCAACATATGAAAAAACTTATGGAAAGAAAGGCGCCCGGATCCGCCGTAGAATTAAAAAAGAATTAATGGAAGAAAATGTTTTTGGAACTAAGTCCGGACAATGGTCTGCTCGTAAATCTCAAGAATTAAAACGCCGTTATGAATCTGCTATGAATTCTAAAGGATTAAAACCATATGCCAGTTCTGCACGATCATCTTCACAAAAAGATTTGTCCCGTTGGACCAAACAAGATTGGTCTACTGCATCGGGTAAAAAATCTTCAGTTACGGGAGAACCTTACTTCCCTGCTAAAGCAGTGGCCGCTTTAAAGAAAGAAAAATTATACAAGAAGGCCAGAGCACAAAAAAGAAAAGCCACAAGATTAGGTAAACAACGTGCCACCTATTCTCCAGACATTCAAGCCATAGTCGCCAATTATAGATCCGAGGAAAATCAACCAGACATTCAAAAAGTTTTAGAGTTACCTCTGGAGGGAAATTTAGAGTGAAAAAAGATTGGTTAAGACAACTTCATGAAGATCATGATGTGTCTAAAAATGATTTTTTATTTACTGATTGGATGCCCGCTATTATAATGGTTCTTATTATTTTATTGGCGTTTGCCGGAGACTCTGGAGAAACTCGCCGAAATGAACTTACCAGTTCTATCTCTGAATGCGAGTTCTATGAAGGAACTCTAATTGCTAAAGAATCAGGAAATGGAATTCCGCACACATTATACGTAGAATCTAATATAGATTATTTAGAAACGATATATGTTACTGAGTCTACCTATGATTCAGTCGAAGTAAATGATACTTATTCTGGAATGATCTGTAATTCCGATAGCGTTTTATTTCAATTTTTCGCATTCCTTTTTGATAATCAACCACAAATAGTAGATCTGAGAGGATAGGATAATTAGAATGTTTTTAGGTTTCAATGATTTAAAGATTCCATAACTGAGGAAGTAAGGTGGGTTTTGAAGCCATAGGCTTTACTTACAGATGAACCAAAACATGATATCCACCAATTAAAACTGCAGTAGTTAATGCAGAAAATAAGTTAGCCATAAATTGAACGTAAAGGTCGTTCTCTACGTCTTTGTCTAAATGATGACCGTGAAATAACCATTTTTTCACTCGATCACCTACAAATAAATTAAGAAGAATATAAAGGCGGACCGGGAATGTGGGATTACACATTCCAAATGGCGCAAGGCTCTCCGTTGCATCTTTGCCATTACTGCTCACCCGGATTTTAACCGGCGATTCTTCCCACTTGGTCGTCATCGGAGGGGTAGTTCCCCACGTCTATTGCATACCTTAACCACACCTAATCGGTTTATTCAGTCACGGTCCTCGCCCACAGTCTTAAGTTGTGGGCTAATCTTGACGTATGGTGACGACCTATTTAATAGTATGCTTGTTACTAAGTGTTATCTTGCATACTTCATAATAAGTTAATCATTATATAGTCGGTCAGGAAATCTACTGAATACCTAAAGGTGAATATAATGATAGATACTGTAATTGATTTTGCTATGAACCCAAAAATATTAGCCGGAACTATGTTCCTTCTTGGTCTACACCAGTTTGACTTCCAGAAGGATATCCCAGTGATAGGATTCTTTAGCCGAAGTAACTTCGGTGATATGGATCTTTTTATGGGAATAACCCCGCTAAAGGCTTTGGGGGCTATTGCTCTTATTGACGGATTCTTATTGCTTCGATCTCTATAAATAGAGAATTGAATTGATAGTTTCTGTAATGAAGGTGAACAACCATGAATGCTTTGGAATTTGAAACAACTTGTTCGAGACTCTCGGATAATGTTGCGGAGGGTGCATTGCTTACTGATTCCTTGAAAGCCGCTACTTCTGCACAGCATAACTGTCTAACTCGTATTCACGCCGTATTGATGAAGTGGGGGTCGTCAAACGATGTCCAACCGAAAGAGTAGAACTTCTGATGACGATGTTGCACAAGAGTTCGTGCAAGATCTTTTAGAATTAGTTACCCAGTCGATCGTGGCTAATGAACATACTAATGCTGCTATTATTCGTTTACAAGAACAACAAAAAGTTACTGCAGATGATCTCAAACAATTATTAACTTTAGTTCGAGATGGCAATGGTCGTCCACCTTTAATTTCTCGTTTAGAAGCATTAGAGCGAACTGAACAAGATACTCAAAAGAAAAACGCTATGTCTTGGGAAATCCTTTTGGTTGCTTTACCAGGGATGCTAGCATTTTTATCTACTATGGGTGCAATGTAAGTCTTGAATAAATTATATTTATTCTTCATCATTTAATGCATTCCAAGAATCTTCCCAATCTTTACTCATGGAGTTTACTAATCTCCATCCATTAGGTAAACTCTTAGTATTATTAATAGTGATAGTGATTATATCTCCAGTAAAATTTTCTTTCATCCAATTGTGGGCTGACTTAACAAGATTCGGATCCACTTCACTACCTACAATTTCTAAGTGGGCTATTAATCCATTTTCACCCTCTGCAGTTATTCGTGTTGTAGGAGGCATTACTTCCATGTTCTGACCTTTAGGATTCATAATACTGTTAGATTATACTTTCTATATAACCTTTCCGGTCTTGAATACAGGAACCTTCATATAGTAAGCCTCCACAATATACACTATGCCTTATCTTGTAGCAGATGAAAGATTGGATATCGAAGGTATCATTCCTCATTTGTCGAACGCAATTTTAACTCCTGGAACAACTTTGCCAGGAAATATAAATTTTGCAGTTTCTTCATTAGTAAATGAAATTGTAGAGGATCGGGGTGAAAGTTATGCTTTGTATAACACCATATTGGGGGCTTTGGAATGTTCTAAGTTAGAAATATACCGAAGAATGGTTTCACCTTATGAAGATGAAAAGCAAAAACAAAATGGTGACGTTTTTAAATCGGCGTTACCTCTCAGTCAAACGACTTTAAAAGATTTTAATTGAAGTGATAATATGCCCTATGCAGACCCAGAAAAGAAAAAGGCTTACATGGCCAAATATAACAAACAATGGTATTCTCAAAATAAAGGAACCAGGAAATTAGTAGAACGAGCAGTTGATCGTAAGAAATCACTGCGTCAAAGAAAGAAAACTTGGTTGATATCAGCCTTGAGTTCTTGTGAATGTGATACTGAAAATGCAGAAGTTGTCATTAAAGACACCGACCAAAGAATACGTTGGGGTCCTAAAGATGATTCTGGAAATCCAAAAGCAATTTACGATTATTCATGGTCGGAATTACAAACCAACTTACCGAACTTCGAACTTCGATGTAATTGTTAATAATTTTAATGTGAAGCATTAAATAGCAATTCAGTATAGTTGATTATATGGATAGCCCTGCAGAAATCGTTGAGATGCAATCTCAACTACCAGTGTATGCTGCCTATACGCCAAATCTTTTACCTTCTACATTTTTTGTAGATGATGACGACTGGCGAGCAGATCCATCTATGTGGGCTAATGATGACTTTACTCCTGCATTTGTAGAAAATTCCGGATTAGTAGCATCTGATCTGACAAATGATCTTCCAGTAACTGAATCTGAATTCCGAGCCGAAGATGAAAATTATATGGTTTCTAGTGACGCTCATAGACTTGACGAAGGCTCTGCTAACATTCAAAAAATAGTTAGTTCTAATTCATCTATTGATTATCCAGAATGGTGGAAATCTAAACTTACTGTAGCCGCTACAGAAGTTGATCAATTATCCGACTTTTTATCTTTCATCACTTCTACTAAAACAATGTGGGGTGGATTTTCAGCAGAAAGTTCAGTAGCCGGACCAGAATTTACAGAAGAAGGATATCCGATAATGATAGAAGATATAGCATTTCCTGGATTATCTTATGTATATTATGAATTACGCCCTGGATTTGACGGATCCTCCGAAGAAATCGTTTATATTTTAAATCCTTTTACTGCCGACAGAGAATCTTTAGAAGAAATTAATGCGGCTTTGGACAGCGGTTATTTAGATTTATACAAAGTTATACCCGTCAGTGAAATGGAAAAAGAATTTGCTGCCGAATACCGTCCTGGTTTGATCAAGGCTAAAAAATTAGATTTAATTCCTCCAGCAGAGATCACTGCTGGAAAGTTTTTAGGAATGGGAACTTGTTCTGGTTGTAACACTATGGACACGGAAATTTTCCAAGGAATTCCTTATTCTCTCTGTGAATCTTGTTATGATGAAACTTATTTAGCACCTTGCAGCGTTTGTAATCTAGAGTGTGACGTTCACGATATGTATTTAGATGAAGATATGGGCGTTGAAGATATATTAATTTGTGATGAGTGCATCGATAACTATGCTAAGTAACTATTTATAGGTAATAACAGCAGAAGCACTAACAGAGTGCTATGAGTATTTCCCAAACTAAAAGTCCTACTTGGGTATCCGTAAACACCCCTCTTGGCCTCACTTACACTACCATTCAGGTCTTGAATACAAATACTGGATTAACTAATGAATCTTTTTATGTTATGGGTAAAAATATTTGGAAGCCCATGGATCTAATAAATATTAATTCGGATACGATCCAGTGTCACGGATTAAAGATAAATATATTGGAGTCAACTACTCCTCCGCAATCAATCCAGAAAATTAATGCCATGCAAGAAACTCAAAAAACTTTTTTAAGTTCCATGTTATTTACTGTTCAGGAACAACATGATGTCGAAGCAAATATTGCTGAATTTTGTGTAGTCAATAATATAGATTTTGATTTTTGGGCTAATTATCTTTCTGATACTCAAATTATTAGGTGGGCTACAGCAAGCCAAGATAATATTATGTCGGCTCAACAATACTTAAAAATATTCCACAATGATCCGGACGCAGCCCTAAAAATTATGAAAAACTTACGTAATTCTCTTGTAAAGGCATTACATCATGCTTAATATTAAGTAATTGAAACCCTATAATATATATTAGAGGGAACAGCGGGTTTCCTATGAATGCCAAGAAAAAAGAGAAAATAATATGAATAAAACTCAAATGAAATTTAGAAGAGGACTCCTCGTTGTCTTAACAGCCCTTATGCTTGCCTCAAGTGCAGGTGTGGTAGCGGCTGATGGTTCCGACCCACTCGATCCGAGTGATGGCGGTGCTGATTGGGATAATGATGGTTTAACAAACGCACAAGAACAGTCTGCTGGAACAGACATGAATAATGCAGATACAGATAATGATGGGCTGCCGGATGGGTGGGAACACGCTTACGGATTAAATCCCCTTTCTGCTTCTGATGCTAATGCTGATCCAGATGGTGATGGATTAACTAATTATCAAGAATACGCTGCCGGAACAAATCCGAATAGTTCGGACACCGATGGTGATGGAATACTTGATAGTCAAGATCCATTCCCTAATGACCCTAATAACGGTGGATCCACCGATTCTGATGGGGACGGAATACCGGACGCTTACGACCCAGATTTCCCTGGCAACGACCAAGGAGATGGAGAGGGTGGCACTGATGGTGGCGGTGAAGGCGAAGATGGTGAAGGCGAAGGACAAGGCCAGGGCCAAGGACAAGGACAAGGACAGGGACAGGGCCAAGGTCAAGGTCAAGGTCAAGGTCAAGGTCAAGGTCAAGGACAAGGACAAGGACAAGGACAGGGGCAAGGACAAGGCCAAGGTCAGGGTCAGGGTCAGGGTCAGGGGCAAGGACAGGGCCAGG
>MDTC01148234.1_pt1 | contig 12810 bp, 11 predicted proteins | sample 811181 | NCBI WGS metagenome assembly MDTC01 (sample SAMN05326644, study PRJNA326480) | marine metagenome | isolation source: seawater | place: Pacific Ocean: North | collected 2011 | reverse complement strand
TACCTACAAAAACTATATTACATAAAATACAGTTTCCCCTCATAACCAATTTATGTGAGAGCTTTTTACTAATGTTTCCTGAAATTCTATTGAAATCACTGTAAACTAAAGTACCATTTTGATAAATTTGCCAAGCATCATCTAAATTTCCTTTTATTACTTTTTCTCCCATAGCTTTTCTTCCAAAGATTATTGTTTCAATACCAAGGAAACTTGATTTGGCAGCTAATTCGATATTAATTCTTCTTCGTAATTTACCCCCATTAAAAAAAATTGTTTCTAGAGGCAACCAAGATACATATGAGTTTGATCCTACAACAATATTAATATAATTATAAGAAGAAATATTTTTACAGAAGTAAATTTTTTCCATTGATTGTGTAGTAATATTTAAATTTACATTATTAGATACTATAATGAGATTAACGTTTAAATCTCCACTGGTTAAGCCGCCTGCTGTATTTATAATTATTAATTCATCATTAAAGTTATAATTCTTTATTAACCGTGCTTTAAGGTTTCCTTGTTCCCTATGTTCTTTTAAAATAACTGTATCTTTGTCATAACTAGTAATATGCGACTTAATATATCCTAAGCATCTCTGATCATTAATTTTCTTTAAGCTAAATATAAGATTTTTTTCAAGATTTGAATAAAAAGGACTTAAATTAAAGGTAGCCTTGTTTAAAAAACTTTTTGAAAAAAATATTTCGTCTATCATAGCTTCTAAAAATTTACTATTCTTACTTTTATCTAAAATATTTTTTTCCATGTGTTTAAACTGACAACATTTTTTTTATAATATTTTCTTTTAAAATTGAAACTTTTCCAGATTTTACCAATTTTCCTCTTTCGATTATAAAAATCTCGTCTGAAATTTCTTCTGCAAAATCAAAATACTGTTCAACTAAAATTATACTAGTTTTTTTTTCTTTTTTAATATACAAAATAACTTCTTTAATACTTTTAATTATTGAGGGTTGTATACCCTCGGTAGGCTCATCTAAAATCAAGATTTTAGGGTTCATTAAAAGAGCTCTGGCTATCGCAAGTTGTTGTTGCTGCCCACCAGAAAGATCTCCGCCATATCTGTGAAGCATTTTCTTAAGCACTGGAAATAAATTTAGTACTTCCGTATCTTTGAAATCTATTTTTTTACTTTTTAAAAATCCAGTAAGCAAATTCTCTCTTACTGTTAAACGAGGAAAAATTTCTCTTCCTTGTGGGACATAGGCTAACCCTAAATTTGCTCTCTCATAAGGGGATAATCTTTCAATATTCTTATCTTTAAATTTAATTGTTCCAGAAAATAAATTATGGTGACCTATTATAGTTTCCAAAAGAGTTGTCTTTCCCATGCCATTCTTTCCCATTATACAACTAATGAGTCCTTCTTTTATTTTCATATTAATTTCACTTAAAATAATAGAGTTAGAGATTTTTACAGTTACATTTTCAATATTTAACATTCTACCTTCCTAAATAAACATCTATAACCTGCTTATTAGTCTTAACATCACTCATTTTCCCTTGAGTTAAAACGCTACCCTCATGAAGAACAATGATTTCAACACCTAAACTTTCAATAAATTTCATATCATGTTCTACCACAAGCACTGTTCTTTCTTTAGATATTTTTTTTAATAAATTTGATGTAATTTTAGTTTCCTTTTCCGTCATACCCGCAACAGGTTCATCAATAAGTAATAACTCAGGTTGTTGCATAAGCAGCATCCCTATTTCAAGCCATTGTTTCTCACCATGTGAAAGTTGTTTGGCTATAGAATGTTTTTTTTTTTCTAAATCTATGGTTTTTATTATACTTTCAATTCGATCGCGATTTTCACTGGTAAGTTTATAAAATAATGAAGACATAAAACTTTTATTAGTTTTTAAAGCAATATTTAGATTGTTCCATACAGAAATATTCTCTATTACTGTAGGCCTTTGAAACTTTCTTCCAATACCTAAATTAGCTATTTCATGCTCTGCAAATTGACTTAAGTCATTATTTTTAAAAAATATTTTACCATTATCAATTTTTGTTTTTCCTGTTATTACATCTTGAAGGGTAGTTTTTCCAGCACCATTAGGACCTATAATAGCAATCATTTCATTTTTTTTTACTTCCAATGATAAGGAATTTAATGCTTTAAAGCCGTCAAAACTAACAGTTACCTCCTGGATATCTAATATAATACTATTTTTTTTCATAAATTCTCTTTATTAAGCTTTTTAAATCTGTTAATCCGTTTGGCAAATAGATCGTAACTAATATAAATATTAACCCTAAAAAAAATATCCAAATTTCTGGAGAAAAAATTGTCAAAAAAGACTTTAAAATATTTACTACTATTGCACCTATTACTGCACCATATAAAAAACCTCTTCCTCCTAAGGCTACCCATACCACTATCTCTATTGATTTAATCGGTGAAAATTCACCAGGATTTATTATTCCCACTTGAGGCACGTAGAGTGCACCGGCAATACCTGCCAAAATTGCAGATATAGTAAAAATTATTATTTTATATAATGTTGTATTATACCCTAAGAATCTCATTCTGTTTTCTCTATCTCTAATACCAACTAAAATATTTCCAACTTTAGATGTAATAATTACTCTACAAATAAAATATCCAAATATTAGCATAAAAGCAGAGCAGGCAAAAAGCGCTCCTCTAGTTTTGCTTGAACTTATATCATTTCCGAGGATATCTTTAAAATCAGTTAACCCATTATTGCCCCCGAAGCCAAAATCATTCTGAAAAAATGCTAACATCAAAGTAAAAACTAATGCCTGAGTAATGATAGAAAAGTATACACCGCTTACTCTGCTGCCAAATGCTAAAGAAGAAAATATTAAAGCCAATAATCCTGGAATTAAAACTACCATCAAACAAGCGAAATAAAAATTATCAAAGCCATTCCAAAACCAGGGAAGCTCTTGCCAGTTTAAAAATACCATAAAATCAGGAAGGATAGGATTACCATATACTCCCCTATCACCAATTTCTCTCATTAAATGCATTCCCATCATATAACCACCTAGTCCAAAAAATGCACCATGCCCTAATGAAAGAATTCCTGTATAACCCCAAATTAAGTCTAATGACATAGCCAATAATGCAAAACAAAGATATTTTCCTAAAAGAGTAATTGTGTAACTATTTATATAGAAGAAACTTTCTTTAGCCGGAAAAATATGAAGTAAGGGAAGTATTATGATAGATAATAATAATGTATAAATCATAACTTTGCCAATTTTATCACTTGCAAAGTAGGATCTGTAAAAATTGTTATTTTTAGTATTTTTTGAATAAGCTTTAGTCATCAGCAGATCTCCCCTTTACAGTAAATAATCCTTTGGGTCTGAATTGTATAAAAGCAATTATAAACAATAATATAAAAATTTTACTTACTATAGCTCCGACATAAGGCTCTATGATTTTATTACCTAATCCCAAACCGAAAGCTCCAATTAAAGTTCCAAATAAATTTCCTACTCCGCCAAAAACAACTACCATAAAACTATCAATTATATAATTCTGACCTAGATTTGGGCCAACATTTGTAATTTGACTTAGTGCAACTCCGGCAACTCCAGCAACTCCAGACCCAAAGGCGAAAGTAAACATATCAATTTTTTTTGTATTTATACCCATGGCTGATGCCATTTTTCGATTCTGAGTTACGGCTCTCATATGAAGCCCAAAAGTGGTTCGTTTTAAAACATATATTACTATCAAAAATACTAACAGGGTAAAAATGATAATAATAAGTCTATTATTTGTAAGCTCTAAACCTCCTATGCTTGTTATTCCTGACATCCATTCAGGTGAATATACTGTTTTATTTAATGGAGAAAATATACTTCTTACTGTTTGCTGTAGTATCAAACTTATTCCGAAAGTAGCCAATAAGGTTTCTAAAGGCCTTCCATATAGATTTTTTACTACAAGTCTTTCAATCAATATTCCTACTAGTCCTGTAAGTAAAAAGGCCACTGGAATAGATATAAAAATTGAAATAGATAAATTATTAGGAATTAATTGTTGAACAACATATGTGCAATATGCCCCTATCATTATTAATTCTCCATGTGCCATATTGATAACACCTACCACTCCAAAAGTAATAGCTAAACCAATAGCTGCAAGCAACAGAACTGACCCTAATGATAGACCAAAGAAAATTGTTTTAAATATATTATTTATCTGGATATTTTTTAAAGATTTAGATAGAGCTTTTTTTGCCTCTATTTTTATATAATTGTTTGTTGAACTATCATCTATAATACTTCGTAATATATTCACAATATCATTATTAGTACTTCCAGACAGTCTTTTTATAGCTTCTATTTTTTCATTATCTGCACCATACCTTGCAATAATTGAATCTTTTGCCATATCAAATAATCTTACGATATCTTTATCTTCTTCTTTTGATAATCCTAAATTTATAATTTTTAATGTTTCAGTATCACCCTCTTTTATAATATCTAAAATGGCTTCTATTTTTTCATTTTTATTTCCTCTAGTAATTTGAATTAATCCAATTTTATTAGAGAGAATATTTCTAATATTATTATTAATTTTAATCTTTTTTAATTTTCTTTTTTTTAAAACGCCTAATTCTTTGTTTTCAAAAAAATCATATGCGTGATATTTTCTATTTTTTATATCAATTATTAAGATTTTTTTATCAGACTTTCTTATAAAAAGTTTGCCATTTAAAATACTTTTAAGCGCAAGTAAATTCAAGTTACTTTCATTTTTTGAAATTTCCTCTATAACTTTAATTTTTGAATTGAAATCTTTTGTATCCAATTTTAAGATTTGTTCTGTTAAACTTTGGTTATCTGCATAAAGAGAGCTTACGAAAAGTAGGCCAAAAAAAAGCAGAGTTATTTTATTTATAGTTTTCAACGTTTTTTTATTCAATAAAAAAAGCCTTAACATAAACAATTATTAAGGCTTTTGAAAAGTTATTACTCGTAGTTTTGTCCAGAACATTTACCAGTATCAATGTTATAATTCCCACATTTAATAGGACTTGTCCAATCAGCAACTATCCTTGAGCTCTCTGGTAAATAATCAGTCCAGGCATCTCCTATTACGCCACCATCAGTAGACCATACTATATCAAATTGTCCATCTGCCTGAATTTCACCTATCAAAACAGGTTTGGTTAAATGATGGTTTGTGTTCATTACTGCCATACCTCCAGTCAGATTAGGAACTGTTATACCATACATAGCTTCTCTAACAGGATCGACATCTGTAGTTCCAGCCTTTTCTACAGCTTTTACCCACATATCAAAACCAATAACATGTGCTTCCATAGGATCATTAGTTACTCTCTTATCATCTTTGATAAATTTTAGCCAATCTTCTATAAAAGCATCGTTAATGTCACTTTCTGCAGACATAAAGTAGTTCCATGCTGCTAAGTGTCCAACCAATGGAGAAGTATCAAAACCTGATAATTCTTCTTCACCTACTGAGAAGGCAACAACTGGAATGTCCTCGGCTTTTATACCTTGGTTTCCTAATTCTTTATAAAATGGGACATTAGCATCACCATTAATGGTAGATACTACAGCAGTCTTCTTTCCAGCCATTCCGAATTTTTTGATGTCTGATACTATGGTTTGCCAATCTGAATGACCGAAAGGCGTGTAATTTATCATTATATCCTTTTCTGAAACTCCTAATACATTTTTTAAATAGCTCTCTAATATTTTATTAGTTGTTCTAGGATAAACATAATCCGTTCCTGCTAAAACCCATTTTTTTACCCCTTGCGAGGCTAGATAATCTACTGCGGGTATTGCTTGCTGATTTGGAGCTGCACCAGTGTAAAAAACGTTTTTAGATGACTCCTCACCCTCATATTGCACTGGGTAAAACAAGAGTCCATTTAATTCTTCAAAAACTGGCAACACCGATTTTCTAGAAACAGATGTCCAACATCCAAATACTACGTCTACTTTTTGTACAGTAAGTAGCTCTTTTGCTTTCTCTGCAAATAAAGGCCAATCAGAAGCTGGATCTACAACTACTGCTTCAAGTTTTTTTCCCAGAAGACCCCCAGCCTTATTTTGTTTTTCAACTAGCATTAATACTGTATCTTTTAAAGTAGTTTCTGATATAGCCATCGTCCCCGAAAGAGAATGCAAAACTCCAACTTTAATAGTATCAGCTTTAAGGCTGCTGAAATTTATTAAAAAAATACTAAAAAATAAAAACTTAAATATTTTGTGCATAATTTTTCCTCTTAAATAAATTAAAATGATTTTTAAGTTTATGATTATTAAATAAAATTAATATGCCAATTAAATACATATTATTAAAAATATTTCTAACTTATAAAAAAAATTATTTTATATTTTCTTAGGTTTTAAAGGATTTTTTTTCTTTTAATTTTTATAAATGAAAAAATTATATAACTTTAAGTATCTTATTATCAAAACTATATGGTTGTATTTAAATAAATATAACTTATAAAATATTATTTATGTATTTTATTAGAAAGTTTTTATTTAATTATATTAATTTTTAGTTATGATTTTGAAACAAGCAGTAGATTTTAAAAATGAGAGCGACTACTTATTTAATACACTTCATCGATTATCAAACGCTGACTTTGAAAAGAAAACCTTGTTTAAGAACTGGTCTATAAACACAATAATTAGACATTTACATGTTTGGAATTATGCTGCCATTCTATCTTTATCAAAATTAGATGAGTGGGAAATATTTTCCAATAATCTTAAAAATAGTTTAAATGAGGGTAAAAGTTTAAATGAGTTTGAAAGAGAATTTACTAAAAATATAGAAAATAGAAAACTATTAACAGAATGGAAGGTATTATATGAAGAGTTATCAGAAAAATTCAAATTTCAAGATCCAAAAAAAAGAGTGAAATGGGTTGGACCTGATATGAGCGTAATTTCTTCAATAAGTGCTCGTCACATGGAAACTTGGGCTCATGGCCAAGCAATATTTGATGAATTAGGACTAATTCGTAAAAATGAAGACAGAATACTAAATATAGTTATTATTGGAAAAAATACATTCAAATGGTCTTTTACAGTAAATAATTTAGATATTCCTGAAGAGATCCCTTATTTAAAACTTATTTCTCCTTCAGGAAAATTATGGGAATTTCATAATCAGTCTAATATTAATTATATCGAAGGATTAGCAGAAGAATTTTGTCAGGTGGTAACCCAGGTTCGCAATATACATGACGTAAATCTTAAAGTTCATGGAAATATTTCAAAAGAATGGATGTCGATAGCACAATGTTTTGCAGGTAAAGCCCAAAAACCTCCTGAAATAGGTACAAGAAAAATAAGACTAGATAGAGAAAATGTGAAGAAGAATTAGAAAATATCAGTTGTAATAGATAGCCCAAATAAAAACAATTATTGCTAACATATTCAACTCTGTTTAACTTTAATTTCTTGATTTAAGTCATTAATTTTAAGTGTTTGTGTATCTCCGTTGGTCCATTTTATTATAATCTCAAAATCTTTTTCATCTTCTCTAATACCAAAATGTGCTACTGGTTCCATTTGGCATAAATAACCAGATCCAGCATCTATTGTTTTAGCATGTTTTCTCAAATTAGTTTTTAAGATTACGGTAGCTCCCCTTGCAGGAGCATTATAAATATTTATTGGTCTTATTCTTAAATAATTAAAATTTTGATTTATATTGGCTTTAAATAGGTTTAACGGTTGCCTAAGACTCTCACCATTACTAATTAAAAGTTCTAAAACTCCGTCTCCATCAATATCAGCAACTGCAGCTCCTGTACCTAAACCCTTTTCTAATTTAGCATTATCCAAAGTTATTTTTTCTAATAGTCCATTCTCTTTTATTTTAAATAATCTATTTGGCTCTCCAATGTTATTAACAAAAACTTCATCATATCCGTCATTATCAAAATCTGCGGATATGATAGTTCGAACTTTAGAAGGTCTGTTAAAAGATGGGTCTCTTAAATCTACAAATTTATTATTTCTAAATATATAAATTCTATGAAATCCTTTCCAATTTCCAGACAAAATATCAAGCCTTCCTCTATATAAAATATCTGATAAGGCTGTACCTCTACCATTTTGATTTTTATCTTCTACGCCATATCTTTTTGCAACATTCACATATTTTTTATTTATATTTTTATACAAATAATTAGGGCCTCTTTCATTAGAAGCGAATATGTCCATTTTTTCTGATAGTATATGGCCAGCAACTACTGCTCTTCCTCCTACTATTTTATCAATGTTTAGGGTAGGAGCCTCATCTACAATTTTTTTTCCTTCAATACCATAAAGTCTTGAAGGTCCTCCATAATTAGAAACATAAATAGAATATTTTCCGTCACCTTTTCTGTCTACACAAGCTACTGATCTTCCTGCTGTAAAATTTAGAACATCCTTATTTTTTTTATCCTCAAATAAGTCTACTACTTTTTTTTTATCAAAATCTAATAATCTGTCAGAATATATTTTTTTTCCACTAAATGAGTCTGTATTTAATATATAAATTTCTTCCTTCCCATCTAGGTCTAAATCACATGCAGCAACACCTATTGCCTGTCTATCCTGATCCGCAAATACTTTATTTAATACAATATTTTCTAATTTATTATTCTTATATGACAGAGCTAAATTAGGATAGCGATATCCGGTAATAATAAACTCAAATTTATCATCATTATCTATATCTGTTACTGCTACTCCGTAGCTTAGTCTAGAATTATTGGATTTGATTAAGTGAGAAATGTCTTTAAAGTATGAAGCACTCAAATTTAATTCAATTAAGTATAAAGAGATAAAAAACTTAAAAACAAAAAAGAATTTATTTATCATACTGCCTCAAATCCATTCCAACTATTGGTAGAGCAAGAAATGTTCCGTTGTTATTTTCTGCAATTTCTCTCATTAAGGTTGCGAATCTATCATTAGTACTGCCAAGACTAATGAAACCTATTCCATTTATTCTAATATTTTTCTTTGTACTTAGTTTTTCAATAGTTGCAAAAACAGGAGTATAACTTCCTCCAGTAAATTCATCTCCAAAAATATAAATAGATGTATTGTGTTTTCTTGAGGTATATTTTTTTAAAGCTATTTCTAAACCCTCAATAGGGCTACTATTAGAAGTGCTATTCCAATTTTTTAAAATATTAATAATATTTTTTCTCTTGCTCGGAGTATCAGGTATCCATTTATTTTCATAAGCGCCTAATAGATGCATGCCATTATCATTTAATATCTGAAATCCTTTCACTTTAGGATGAACATTCAAAACATTAACTAATTCTTTGGTGACTTTATTCCATATGGCTTTCATGCTACCAGAGGTATCTATGATAAAAACTACATATTCACTGTCTACAGGTATACCTCCAATCTCTTTATCATCAATTTTCTTTTTACCAACTTTATTTTTAGCCTTATTTAAGCTACCTGTTGCAAGTTCAAGAGTTTCTATACTATTTTGTTTTTGTTTATTTATTAAAGCGTTACTTTCTATTTGTTTTTTTTTATCTTCTAGCTGGCTATTTATTATTTCTATATTAGCTGATTTATCTTTTATAAAAGCATTGAGTAATTTATTTTCTGCTTTAAGTTTTTCAATATTATTCATAACATTTAAATTTTCTAAAATATTTTCTTCTACTTTACTTATATCAAAATTTTGTTCAGATATTTCGTCTTCCTTTCTTATTACTAATAAGATCAATATTATTGCACCGAATGCACAGGATATTATGTCTAAAAAAGACAAAGAAAAAACTTCGATATCTCTGGTCCTTCTTCTCATGGCCAATCCTTTGAGGGGACAAATAAAAGTCCTTGATTTTCGGCTGCTAATTTCCAGAAGTTGCTGCTAGCGCCTGGATCTCCTTCTAAGGGCAACAATATTACATTAATTTTTATATTAGCAATTACACCTTTAGCTTGATTAACACTAGACAAAAATAACTTTTCCCTACAGTTTCCGCTTATTTTTTTTTCATTTCCAATAATAGATTTACAATTACTAAAAAAACTATTACTTATATTCTTTCCACCTATAGTAGGTAGACCATCAGTAATTAAAAAAATCTCATCTGGCTTATTATTCATTTTTCCAATTGATTTAAATGCAGCATCTAGATTAGTAGCATTACCTGGAACTATTTTATTTATCTTGGAATATAGAAGAGATAAATCTTTCGTATTGTTATTATACCAACTTTTTTCACCTAATAATTTACTATCATTAGAAAACGATATTACTGCAACTTTGCTATCATTAGGAAGCCTCACTAATAACCATTTAACAATTCTCAATGTTCTCTGCCACTTAGGTCCCTTAATTTTTTTTTTATCGGATTGTGTCTTCCTTTTTATTATATTAATAAGTTTTTCATCCGTCATAGAAGCACTTGAGTCTAATAAAATAGCAACTTTTTTCCCTTTTATTTCTAACCCTATTAAATATTCTTGTTGACCTTGACCTTCCAGATCAAGATTATCTTTATCATCTTGTATGTCTATTTGTTTAATTTCTTTTTCAAGTTCATTTATTTTTATATTATTTATTTTTTCTTTTTCCTTTTGGATTTTAAGAATATTTTCATAATCCTCCGTATTTAACATTAAAGCCTTTTCCTCATTACTTAATTTAGATTTAATATTTTTTAAATTATTATTTTCAATTATTAAATTATTTTCCGCTTTTTTTAACAATTCTATTTCTGATCTTGCCTGTGACGGAGGTGGATCTTTAATTTCTTCTTGAGAGTTTTTTTTGACAAGCAAAAACATTAAAATAACAGCACCTAATCCACAAGACATTATGTCTAGGAATGCTAAATTAAATCCAATATTTCTTCTTTTATTTAAAACTTTACGTCCTACTTATTCTATTTAATAAAAATTTTTCACTATAAGATTGAATATTTATTAATAGGTTATCTTCAATCTTTTGAAGTAAATGTAGCAACAACATCAATATCAAACTTATCAACAAAGCTACAAAGGTTGAATTAAATGCAACTCCTAAGCTTTGAGACATGCCTGAAATATCACCAGCAAGGGCCTTGTCAGCATTTGATAGTGCTTGCCCTATGCCTCTAACAGTACCTACAAAACCTAATGAAGGAATAGCCCAAATTAGATACCTAATCATAGTATTTTCACTATCTAATTTTAAAGCTAAATTGTTTACGCTTACTGTTATAGCATCAGAAGTATTCTGTACATTATCTGTAATCATGTATCTTCTTAAACTAGCTTTTAATGTTTCTATTAGTGGACTTGAGGATATATCTTGTGGTAATTTTTCTAATTCTAATATTGCTTTTTCTCCTGATACTTTACTACTACCAATATCTTCCAAAAAATCGACATTAAATAAATATTTTTTTGAATTGAGTTGAAATATTTTATAAGTTATAAGGTAAAATCCTATCAAAAATAATATAATACAAATTTCCTGCTCTAGATCTTTTATAATTATTAAAAAATGCCTGGGAAGACTTTGGCCGTTAGTTTCAGCAATACTAATTATAGCTATTGACTCAGGAATTATAATAACTTGATAAATAGTATGAACAAGTACTGCAAGTATTATACAAACAATATAGTGCATCAGCTTTAAGTCTTTCATATTTTTATATATCTACCGGAAAACTAGTAGGATTATTTAATGAGATATCTTGTTCTGTTGAAGTAACATTAAAAATACCTAAATAAAAAAAAACCACTAGAAACAATTTAAAAAAATATTTTTTATTTTTCATCATTCTTATATTCCTTTCCATATAAATATCTTACTATTCTGAAACCGATATCATCTTGTTTATTTTCTTCAGAATCTCTGTAAGAAGCTCTTACCTCTTGAAGAGATGCAGAACGGTAACTAGAACCTTTTACTACATAGCCCACTCCTCTTTTAGGTCCTGAAGGATCATAGTATACCATATTACTTTTTGGAACAGAAACTAAATAGTGATCATGTACCCATTCTTTTACATTTCCTGTTAAATCATATACACCAGCAATATCTTTTTTAAAAGACCCTACTGGAGCTAGGACTCTATAATTATCTTTATAATTTGGAATGTAGAGTTCTAGAAAACCGATTGCACTTTCATCAGCTAAATTCCCTGACATTTTAGGTATGGGTAAATTTTTGCCCCAAGAAAACTTAGTCTGTTTATTTCTACCTGCCTTTCTGGCTAACCATTCCCATTCTGCCTCTGTGGGTAATCGGTAACCATTATGTTGTAAGTTTGCACCTAAATATTTTTTACTATCAAAAATGTATACTTTCTCTAAACTCTCTTTTTCACTCAACCAATTACAAAAGCTAACTGCTTCTAACCAAGATATATTGCTAATTGGTAGATTTTTATTACTTTCTTTATAACCTTTACCTCTAAACTTCATAAATTGCTCAATAGTAACTTCTGTTAAAGCAGAATAAAACTTCTTTCTTAAAACAATATCTTTCAAGAACTCGTTTGCTCTCTGACCTTTTTCATGCCTGGGTGCGCCCATAGTAAAATTACCTGGAGAAAAGAGTTTCATTTCTATTCCTATGGAATTTGTATAGCTTTTTGGACTTAATCTTTTTACTTTATCAATTTTTTTTTCAAGTCTTACATTTACTTTTGAAAGTTGGTCTGGCTTTGGTTTTATATTCATTTTAAATGGAGCAAAGCCTTCTTTAATAATTTCTAGTGTTTGTTGGTAGGTTTGTAATTTTATTTTTTTTGGCGTATTACCAAAATCTTTGCCGT
>MDTC01141623.1_pt1 | contig 12810 bp, 9 predicted proteins | sample 811181 | NCBI WGS metagenome assembly MDTC01 (sample SAMN05326644, study PRJNA326480) | marine metagenome | isolation source: seawater | place: Pacific Ocean: North | collected 2011 | reverse complement strand
TCCGTACACCACCGTACTACAGGTTTTTTGTCCGGACAAAAAGAACTGTGTATTGGCTTTAATATGAACGAAGAAAAAAGCGCTATAGCTACCGAGGTATGCAAGGATATGAGCCCAAACTTTGGATTTTCATTTACTGAAGGCCTACCGATAAAATAGAATCTAAAGGTAAATATTTTTGGAGAGAAACTTCATGGAAGTGCACTTGGTCGACGGCACATTTGAGCTTTTTCGAGCCTACTATGGGGCCCCTAGCTTTCTAAGCCCCTCTGGAGTCGAGGTGGGCGCTACCAGGAGCTTTCTGCGCAATATGAAGTCCTTTGTCTTGTCTGGTAGAGCAACTCATTTGGCAATAGCATTCGATACTGTTATCGAATCGTTTCGGAATGATATTTTTGCTGGCTACAAAACCGGAGAAGGCCTTGATCCAGAAATTTTTAACCAATTTTCTCTAGTAGAAGAAGGTGCTCAGGCACTAGGTATCGTCACCTGGCCCATGGTGGAGTTTGAAGCTGATGATGCCCTAGCCACTGCTGCCCGAAAGTATGCGAAATATGCAAAGGTAGATCGTGTCGTCATATGCTCTCCTGACAAAGATCTCATGCAGTGTATCGATGGGGAAAAGATCGTATGCTTAGATAGGTTGCGCAATAAGCTCTACAGAAAAGATGATATATTAGAAAAGTTTGGTATCGAGCCAGGCTCAATACCTGACTATCTTGCTCTAGTCGGGGATGACGCTGATGGTATACCAGGGATAGCCAAATGGGGGGCAAAATCCAGTGCAACCCTTTTGCAACACTACAAGCATATCGAGAATATTCCCAGTGCGGAAACGGCTTGGGGTGTCCAAGTTCGCGGCGCCAAAGCCCTAGCACAAAACTTAAACAATGAAAAAAAGGCGGCTCTTCTCTATAAAAAATTAGCAACTCTCAGATATGATGTGCCTCTTAGTCAAAGCTTGAGCGCTTTACAATGGCGAGGACCTAACAGCGAGTCCTTACAAAATTTCGCGAAGAAAATAGGTGACCCAAAGCTCGCACATTTTGTTGAGTCATAGCGAAAAGAAAAGCCGCCTCATCATCCATCGCTGGCCAGTAAAACAGAGCCTGACCTAAGGGGAGTCAGGCTCAACTAGCAACATCTTATTTTCAGCTTTAGTAAGTTCCAAAAGCTTCATTACCCTGCGGAACACACTCTCTTGCAGGTAGGGGATGCCATGCTTTTTACAGACTTGATAGAGGAGGGGTTGAGCTCTCTGATACTGGTTTGGCGTCATCCCTGGCCAAACATGATGCTCTATTTGGTAGTTCAACCAACCATGCAAAAAATCGTTGAAATCGCCACCCGTTCTAAAGTTGACAGAGCCAACGATCTGCCTCAGATAAAATTCACCTTTACCCCTTGTGCGATTACTAAACCGGTAAATATCGTCACCCGCATGATTGGGAACCACACAAATGAACGAGTGTACATTGGAAACAATTTCAGCCAGAAGCATATTACACAGGGCTGCAAACCCCACCTGCCAGCCAAATAACGAGTAAAGCAGTGGAGTTAAAATAAAATTCACCCCTATATATGGTAAATAAGAGCCCAAAAAAACCCGATACCCCAAGGGAGACCGCAGCAAAGTCACTAAATCAGAAATATACAACCTATCATCAGCAACAGAAGGGTTTTTATAACTTGGGTTGGGCGCATACATTGCCTTGATGGCACTTGGCGCATAGTAGTAGGCCTTCCAGAAAAAGCTACCAAAAATCACTATCACAATCTTTATTAGATGCGGCAGCTGTAATTTCCGCAATAGGGCAATATTAAACTCGACAACATCAGGATCAAAACGCTCATTTAAATAGTAATGATGGAGGACGTTATGCTCTTTGTGCCATGCCTTTGGCGGCATCCAATCCAACCAATCAATATAACGGCGCCAGCCACTCGCAAACACACTGCTCCGATACCTAGTCGGAGAATCTTTCACTCTATCGAAGCATTTGTGTGATATGTGATGGGCAATGATCATCCAACGCGTGGATTTGCCAAGGCCAACCCCCAACCATGCAATGGGGTTAATGCCCCAGCCTAGAGCTGCATAACCTAGTAAGCTGCATAACCGAGACCACAACTCTATTTTTCTAAAGTGCCCCACCTGATCCAGTCCGTCGCTCTCTTCACAAACCCTTTTCTCAACTTCCTGAATATCTTTTTTAAGAGCCTCTAAATCGACATTATTATAATCGAAGCCTGCTACCATAAGATACTTGTTAACCTCTAAATTAGCTGGTCATTGCCCTCAAAGGTGCGCAACATCACCCCACGACACAATCTGTGCAGAGTCCTGGTGGATTGCTACAGTATTAATCGAGGCATTAAGTACCTTACAGCGGGGTCTCACGCCCTCTGGAATACCCAACACCCAAGCGAAAACAGTTGCCAACACACCGCCATGGGTGACAATCGCCACTACCTGGCCAGGGTGGGCCTCATGAATGGCCATAAAACCTGCCTTTACCCGCTGCATAGCCTCACTGCGAGACTCTCCTCCAGGGTACTTTGCGTCCTTGCTATGGTTCCGCCACCTGGCAGCGATATCAGGAAATCTCGTTGTCATTTCTGACCAGGTGCTCCCCTCTGCTTCGCCAAAGTTGATTTCTCGAAACCTTGAATCCTCGCTAGCCCTGCGGCCAAGATAGCAACCTATTATATTTGCCGTATCCCTTGCGCGGCCCAGATCTGAGCAATAGAGGCCCCCTAAGGTAATCCGCTGCAAGTGCTTGCCTGCCATCATCGCCTGATGACGGCCATGAGGAGTAAGAGGGGTATCGGTCTGCCCTTGAATCCTACCTATGACATTACTCTCTGTCTCACCATGACGTACCAGCAATAGTTTAGTTTTGACGATATTTTCAGACAAGATTCCATCCACTTTATAAAAACCCCCCCCAAGTGTAACTCAACATGAAAAGTTCTGAAAGTATGTCGCAATAGCCAATGATAAAAACAGAACTAGGCTGACTTAGGTTTTTGCGACAATGGTTGGAATAGCTCAAAATATTTCTTGCCTATTTGCAATAACAATTGCCAAGAGCTGATGTGATCCATGACAGATTATGTTTACCATGATTAAACCAGTTTAGTATTGACTCTTTTCGAGGCTAGATTGTAGGTTCCTGGTAGGATTGAACCTCTATGCAATGGAGCCCCCATGAAACATTTATTACTATTTGGAGCAGGTTTAGCGCTGACTCTCTCACAATCTATTAAGGCATCTGAGTTAAAAACACTCGACGGACATTTTCATCAGAAAAGGCTCGAAGCACTTGAAAAAATGGACCCTAATATCATCAGTCCCCTCAGATCTGCATACAGAGATGTTGCAAATAAATCTAGCGGTGAAGACCGAATCAAGGCTGGTGCGCGTATGGGCCGTCTTTATATATTTGAAGGCGATTACCTAATTCCTGCCAACAACAAAAAAAGAAGAAAGGCTCTGTTTGAGGATTGCATAAAAGATGCAGACCTCATCAAACCTGGGAATGGTGTCCGAGAAAACCAGCCATATTACTATGTCAAACTCGCCTGCCTCACCTACAAGTCTGCTGCAGGCAGCCTTAGTGATAAACTAGAGGCAAAGTCATACTTTGGTGGGGATAAAGACCTTTTCTTTAGGGGAATAAAGGTTGGATCTGAATACCAGGGTGGCGGTATACTGCGCATCGCTTCTGGTATAATGACTAATCCACTGGCGAGACTAGTAGGCCTTTATAAACCTAACGAAGCCTTACAGTATTCCAATGATGCTTTAGACGCAGGCCCTCACTGGATCGATGAGGCTGGGCTTTATGGTGATGTATACTGCGATAATTATAGGTATAAGTCCCTAGCATATAAGGTCCAAGGTAAAAACACCGAGGCCAGGGCAGTGATCGAAGAAGCTATCGACACCTTTGAGATCAACTTCAGCGACTCTGGAGTCACTTCTATTGGCTACCTCCCAGAGACCCAAACCCCAGAAACCAAAGCTTGTGCCAACCGCCTATTCAAAATCTGGCGGGACCTTCAATAATAGCATAGCCATTGGTGCAGCATGTTGGGAGCCCAACCGGCTCCTTTTTTAATTATGGAGAACAGGTATGCAGCTCAGCCTTTTAGCCTTATTATTTCTAACTTTAACACCTATAGCGCAAAGCTTTGAATCAACCAAAGTCCTGCCTCAGGGGGTGAGAAGCATCACCTTTAAAAACGTGATCACCAGCCCTAAAGCCCGCACAGATGGTCATGGCAAAGCCCTATCATTAGCAGAACCACTTGCGCAAAAACTGACGTTGAAAAAAATAATCGACGGCGAAAGAGACCCGATAAAACAGGGCCTTCTCAGAGCATTTGTGGACAGTGAAAAAAGCCTTTCTTACAACGATTACCTCGGCACATTTACAGCAGACCTACAAGCTAATATTCAGGTTTTTGCTCCTATCTTTGCAATCGGGGTGCATGAAAAATTGACCCTCGCAGTCGCTATTCCTTACTACGATATAAGTACAGACGCAAAACTCGGCTTTCGACCAAACAATACCTCGGCTAAAAAGTTCATGGGTTTATTAACCAAACCAAATATAAACCAACCTGAGGAGGCCATGACTGCCTGGAATAAAATTAATAACGCCAATGCCGAACTACAATCAAAACTGATCGATAACGGCTTCCGATCATTAGGAACCTGGCGAGAGCAGGGTTTTGGCGACATTACTATCGCCGCCAAACAAATGCTAATTAATCCAGGCCCTTATGCAATAGCTAGCTTCTATGGCCTCGTGTTACCGACAGGAAGGCGCGATAACCCCGATATACTCACAGACCTGCCATTTGGAGATGGTCAGTTAGATACTTTCTTTCAACTAACCTCTGACCAGTTTCTCAATTATGGCTTCACGGTTAACCAATACTTAAAATACACTTATCAAGCGGCCGGACACCGCACTATCCGCCTTGGTACAGAAACAGATAAAATTCAAGTCCCAAAAAAAGAGGCTCACTTTAAACTGGGAGATAAAATAGATGGCGGTACCGCCGTTCTTTGGGAGGGTCGGTCAGGAGTTGGTGTGGGTTTTGGTGCTGTATACTTCCGTAAATTTGCAGATAAGTACGAAGTAGCTGCGCCTGTCAGGCAGGTCGTAGAAAAATACTCTGACCAAGAAAGCCTCTATGCAGAGGGCCAGCTAAGCTACTCTAGCGTAGCAGCATACCAACGAGGCGACTCTGCTATTCCACTAGCCATAGCTATGAACTACCAAAAGCAAATTTCTAGTAAAAATCAGCCTGTTAATGACCTCATCACCATCAATATAAATATGTTTTTCTAGGAAGGATTAAGCCATGAGAACTTCTCGAAAGCTAAAAAGCTCAATACTAGTTCTAGTAATAAGCCTAGCTGGCTGCCGGCTCCAAGAAACAGCCGAAGCAGATAAGCAGCCTCAAGGCAAATTTGACCAAACTATAAAGCCTATATACCCTGCCGTGGAGTCCACCAATTTTGCACTCCTAAAAAAAGACATAGGCGAAATAACCTACTCACCAGCTTCAATGGTATTTTTTAAACAAGGCTTCAACCCCGAGAGTGCAGCTAAACTTTTGCAGCTATCAAAAGAGACCAGACAAAGACGAGCCAAAGTCCTTGCGCTCACCGATAAAACCAAGCAGCTGCAAATACAAATCGCAGCTTTAAAGGCAAAGAATACCGATATTCTAAACGCAGCCTTTGACTACGAAGAGGCCGAAGCTTTAGCAGGAGAATGGTTTATTAAAGAGGTACTGCCGACAGCTTCAAGTGACGATCTCAATACATTCAGGAAGATCTGTGAAGCGAAAGTGTGGGAGTTCGCAGTATCGCCACTCTTACTCAGAAAGACTCCTGACAGGGAATCTATCTTGGTTGAGCCAAGCCGTCATCAGCCCCAACTATTTAAATCTCCCCCAACACCTCTGGCCCTCTGCTCCAAATACTATCGAAAGATAAAACTTTACGATCATCCTGCATGCCAACCCGCAAAAGCAGGAGCCGACTACAGCCGCTGCCTGTGGCAGGCTCTGACAAAAACCAGTTGGATGAATGATCGTTTTTTTGGAAATAACATCGATGACCTCACTAAAATCATCGACGACAAATCTGAATTTGCAAAACTCATCGCCTTCGCATCTAACGCCAAAGGCTCCTCCAGTATTCTTAAAGGCAGGTACAGGGGCCGACCGCCAAAAGAATTTTCTAGGTACCTAAAGATTTTCAGGTACGACCGAGGCAATGCACCATACGATATCCTAAAAATGCTCAAACCCACTAGTGACTGGGCCCTGCCTGCGGTTGCGGGCAGAGAGTATAACTACAAAGACATGATTTACCTTTTCGCTTCCCGAACCACTAGCAAGCCGTTCTTACCAAGCTTAAGCGACAGACGTTTTCACCAACTGGCGGTAGGCTATGTTTATCCCCCAGGTTCAGCAATTGTTAATAAGAGGTTCACCCAGTGGGAGAAAGATATCATCGAAGATTTTGGCGATATCCTCAACCCGGTAAATAAACAGGCTCAAACAGAAATAGCGAAAAACAATAAAATAATAAATGAAAAATCAAACCAAATATCTAGGCTGACAAGCCGAGCCAAGACGTTGCCAAGCACAGTAGAAAAGCTGCGGGAATCTGCAGCATTCATCAATCACCAGAAAAGTCTGGCCGCTATATTCTTGGGGTTTTCCATTGAGCTAAGGAAGAACGCAGACCAACTCCAAGTCATCTTTTACGCAGACACCACGCGCCCAGAAAGACTAGAGCTGCCCGCCCCCGATACCGGCTGCCAAATCTTCGAAGCATTCGATCCAACTATTGCTGCGTGCAAGATCAGACCCACGATAGCCCACGGATGTGTAAACCTCAGAAATGACTTACCTCTTGAAGAAAGCTGTAAATCGCCAGGAGTGACCATACCCTTTAAACTACTAAAATATGATGATAAAACAGGCCGCATCCGTATTGCGCTCGACCTCGACCTTGCTCAAAACATCGGCCTCCTAGATGGGGTTATAAATGATTATTTTTACGAGGAGACGGGCAAAGGTGCGATGACTACTGAGGATGATATTCTCGATAAATATCAACAATTATTTGGCCTAACACTACAAATCGACCTTTACCCAAATAAATTGGACGGCTTGAATATTGCGACAGGAAAAGCTTTTATAAAAAGTTCAACTACATCAATGGAAGACAAAAATACATATGTTTACCAAGGGGCTATCTCCGCGTTTGACGACAATCAAAATCAAAATCTAACAGTGAATGCCTACTAGGTGCGCAGGCTGCCCCACAAACAGGCATCAATGTCCAAATATAGGCTGCCCATTCTAGGGCTCAGTTAAATATAGTTTGCACATCTCTATGAATATGCATACCCTGTATAATGTCGAGATTGTTAAGTAAAGTGGAGGCATCAGTATATGCTAGGTAAATACAAAAGGAGCCGTCCCAAAGGAAACAATAAACCCGTATTTATTGATGGCGTGCGTACCCCGTTCGTAAAGTCATTCGGTGTTTTCCAAAAAACCGACACGCTGGAGCTTTTCAGCCGTGTCGTGGATGGCCTAATAAGAAAGAAAGATTTAGACCCCATGGAGCTGGATGAGGTAAGCTGCGGCGTTGTAGTTCCTCAAACCAAAAACGCTAATGTAGCTAGGGATGCCATTATTAACCTTGGCCTCCCTGAGCATATCCACGGGTATACAGTTAACCGAGCCTGTGCGTCCAGTATCCAGACAGTTGCTGACGCAGCGCGAACCATCGCATTCGGAGATCCAAGCCTTATTATCGCCGGAGGTGTCGAGTGCCTAAGTGATGTTCCCATAGCCTACTCGAAGGAAGCCCGCAGCTTTCTGTTAAGTTTAAGCAAAGCCAAATCAGCCTCTGGGCGCTTGGAAGCCATGAAACACTTCCATGCAAAAGATTGGGTACCAAAGCCACCAGCTCTTGCAGAACCCCTCACCGGCCTGACAATGGGTGATAGCGCCGAAATCATGGCCAAAATCAATGAGATTAGCAGGGAAGAGCAAGATGCTATGGGTGTCGCTTCTCATATGAAGGCTGATCAAGCCCGAAAAAATGGGTTATTTGAAGACGAAATCATTCCCGTGTGGCCAAGCCCAACATTTGCCTGCGTCGCTGAAGATAATATGATCCGATCCGACACTACCCTAGAGAAGATGGCATCACTAAAACCAGCCTTTGATAAAAAGTATGGTACCCTTACAGCAGGCAATTCGTCGCCACTCACAGATGGTGCTTCAGCAGCCTTGATTGCCGATGAGCAACGAGCCAAAGAACTGGGCTTAAAACCAAAATCGCGTATATTAGACTGCCTGTTCCTTGGCGTGAATCCAACCGAGCAACTACTCATAGGACCGGCCTTAGCAATTCCTCAACTCCTCAAGAGGCAAAAGTTATCGATTCAAGACATCGATCTCTTCGAAATTCACGAAGCTTTCGCCGCCCAAACCCTAAGCTGCCTCAAGTCAATGGAGTCAGACGAGTTTTGTCAAAGACACTTTGGTGATAATGCTATTGGCAGAATACCTGACGAAAAACTCAACGTAAATGGTGGAGCCATTGCCATAGGCCATCCATTCGGTGCTACTGGTGTAAGGTTGGTAACCACGCTATCAAATGAACTCATTCGGCAAGACAAAAAACTGGGTTTAATCGGAATCTGCACAGCCGGCGGCATGGCTGGTGCAATGTTGATCGAACGGATGTAAAGGAGATGAAAATGGGCCAATACTTACTCACAGAAAATTGGGGCGAGGGCATTATGGCTCTCGTGTTTAACAATGAAGATGCTCCGGTGAATACCCTCGGAGAAGGAGCGATCAGAGAACTTGATGCAGCTATTTCTGAAATAGAAAATAACAGCTCGGTTCGCAGTGTCGTCGTCACTAGTGGTAAAAAAGACTTCATCGTCGGTGCTGATATTAACCAAATAGCCGCATTTACAACAGCAGATGCGGCTACGGCCGCCTGCTCAGAAATGCAAAAAGTTTTCCAGAAATTAGCCGACCTTAAAGTCACTACCGTAGCAGCTATTTCCGGACAATGCTTGGGTGGTGGTCTTGAATTAGCTCTAGCCTGTGATTTCCGGGTAGTTACGGAAAACGCTAAGCTGGCCTTTCCAGAAATTCAATTAGGCCTTATCCCGGGAGCTGGGGGCACTCAGCGGGCACCGAGATTAATTGGCATTCAAGCTGCTTTAGACCTTATATTAACAGGCAAAAGGCTCGACGGAAAAAGAGCGGCAAAGTGCGGCCTTGTCGACGAAGTCGTCCACCAAAATATTCTAAAAACAGCTGCACTTAGGTACGTCACCAAAAAAGCCAGAGTTAAGGAAGGCCCTAAATTCGGAGACCTACAAAAATTAGCGACCGAAGCCAACCCCCTGGGCAGGCGTGTAGTCCAGAAAAAAGCCAAAGAAATGGTGGCAAAAAACACTAAGGGTTTCTACCCAGCGCCACACAAAGCCTTAAAGGTGATCTTCCAGGGTTTCGAAAGAAGCTTGGCAAAAGGCCTTGAGTTAGAGGCTATCGCCTTTGGTGAACTGACCATTACCAAGGAAGCTAAGAGTCTAATCCACCTGTTTCACGCTACAACACATACAAAAAAGAATCCCGAGAAGGCTAGTACAAAGGAGCACTACGGCGATAAAGCAGTTAGCTCACTCGGCATCATTGGTGCAGGTTTCATGGGAGCAGGTATAGCCACTGTAGCTGCTGATCGGGGCATCAAAGTCCGGCTTTCCGACCCAAGCGCTGAATCCAACCAAAAAGCTCTCAAGCATGCCTTTGCATTCTATAGTAAAAAAGCTAAAAAACGCCGGATTAAGGATTTTGAAGTAGACCAAAGAATGGCGCATATTTCACCAGGACTAGCTCCTATCGGCTTTGGCAAAACCGATATGGTAATAGAGGCGGTTTTTGAAGACCTCCAGCTAAAGCGCAAGCTGCTAGCTGAGGTAGAAGAGATGGAGGGTGAAACAATCTTCGCCACGAATACCTCTGCACTGCCTATCGGCGACATTGCCAAAGAAGCCAAAAACCCCGACAGAGTCTTAGGGATGCACTTCTTTTCACCCGTAGAAAAGATGCCACTTTTGGAAATTATCAAAACCCCAACGACAGCTCCTTGGGCAGTTGGCCGTGCATTTGAGATTGGTGGAGCACTAGGGAAACAAATTATCGTTGTGAATGACGGCCCAGGCTTCTACACAACCCGAGCATTGGCTTTTTTCCTTTCGGAAGCTGCACTGATCCTCGAAGAAGGGGTGAGCATAGAAAACATAGACAAGGCGCTGACCAGATTCGGCTTTCCTGTTGGCCCCATAACCTTAATGGATGAAGTCGGTATCGATGTTGGCGGCCACGTCCTCAAAACTATGGAAGAAGCATTTCCAGAGCGGTTTGCTGCACCTAAAAACCTGCATCAGCTTGAAGATTCTGGACGACTGGGCCGAAAAAACAATAAAGGCTTCTATAAGTATCAAAACGGTAAAAAGTTAGATCCTGACCCCGAAATCTACAGGCTGCTTGGAATTGCAGAACACGCTGAAATGAAAGAGCACGAAATAGTAGATAGATGCCTACTACTCTTCATAAACGAGAGCATCAGATGCTTGGATGAAGAAATTCTCTCTAACCCTTATGACGCCGACGTCGGCGCTGTGTTTGGGCTTGGCTTTCCGCCTTTTTGGGGTGGCCCATGTAAATATGTGGACCATCTGAGCCCAAAAGTCATTGTTGAGCAACTGCAGAGTCTTGCTGAAAAATATGGAAAAAGATTTGAGCCTGCCGCCGGCTTGGAAAAGCTCGCTAACGAGGGTCAAAAGTTCTTTCCTGCAGAGTGAGCCGAAATGATTGATGAACTCAATAAGCTTCTAGATCTCTTAAGTTTAGAATCGATTTTTGGGTTCATGGTAGCCACCCTCCCTGGGGGCTACCCTAACCCTGACAACCCGCTAGCCTCACAGATTCCTAAAAAATTTAATGATATGGAGATACTGTCAGCACTGCTGCCAAAAGCAATAATAACAGAATGCATGGCCAGTGGCACGGCAGGACATATGCTGCTCAGCTTTACCCTGCGTCACCAAACGACAAAACTAAGCCTAGAACTAGACCGACTATCCACCGGCAGCGAGCATTTTGCTAGTTTTATGAAAGCCCCAATAGATAAAAACAACATACCTATTATTGGTTTTTCTTCACGCGGTCTATTTATAACAAGAAGACATAGCGGTCTATGTCGCGCCTTTGACGAACTAGACATACAAACTTGCCATAAAAAGGCATCGCCTATCTACTGTGCCCTTCACAAAAAAGAAGCTATAAACTCTCCGGAGTCCTCAGGTTCCACCCAAGCGATTATGAAAAGATTTTACTATAATTTAGATAACCTTAAGACCTATTCAGAAACTGAGCTAAACGAGCTCATTAGAAGCTTTTGGCAACGTCTAGGGGGCTCGCTTGCCCAAAAACCCTCACTTTCTCTTTCAAAAGCTATCGATTACTTAGGACTCAAACCCGAAGACTTTGACAAGATCAGCATCAAAGAGCTGCAGCGCAGGTTCTTCCAACTCTGCCATATTCATCATCCTGATAAGGGCGGCACAGCCGCCAAGTTTCAGAGGATAAAAGAAAGCTTTGAAGTCGCAAAGCATGCCAAATCAATATCATAAGAGCCCAAAATACCCTACTTTTCAGACGCTACAATGAAAGAGCCGACTTCTTTTTTAAGACTCTATTTGTGGCCAGTAAGACCATAACAAAACACAGCACGAACAAACCACAACCGGTGACCAAAAATGGATAGACACTGGGAGTCCATTCATTACCTAATACATAGCTGGTAAAAACCCAGCTAGCCAAAAGGCCGAATACGCCGCCAATACATACAGCACCAGCCACTAAAGTCGCAAACTCAAGCAATACGGAATATCTGACCGTACTGAAGCTAGCACCGAGTATCTTCAGCAAGTTGCTATCCCAACTCCTTTGCTCTACCTGATGGCTGGCTATCGAAAACAGCACAAATAAACCCGCCAAAGTAGCAATAACTGCCATAAATTTGAGAACGAATAACATCTGGCTCGCCAAGTCTAGAATCTTTTTTACTAATTTTGAAACATCGATAATTGAGACGTTAGGAAACATCTCAACAATGGAAGTCTGAATCCGGAGTTTCTTCTCAAATGGCAGCTTCGGAATCACCGAAATAAAGGTCTTCGGCGCATCTTCCAAGACTCCCGGCTGGAACTGTAAAAAGAAGTTTGGTTGAAAGCTATTCCAGCGAATCTTCCTCATGCTAACAACCCTGCCTTCAATAGGCACACTCTGCACCTCAAAGCTCATGGTATCACCCAATGCCACACCAAGCCGCTCAGCGTAGCGAAACTCAATAGATAACTCGCCTGGCTGGCCAGATTCGTAGTCATACTTCCCACTAAATGGCCTGCCCGAAATCAGAGACTCTGACTCGAGAAGGCCATCTCTATATGAAAGATTAACACCTCGGTTCCGCATCCTGGACCTCATCTCCTGCTCTCGGGTCAGAGCATCCTTTCCCTTACCTTTATCAAAAGGCACCCCATTAACAGCCATAAGACGCGACCGAATCATAGGGGAGGTAAAAAGACTATCAGACCCTAGCCCCTTAATATATGCCTCCAGACCTTTTCTCTGATCCTCTTGGATATCGAAAAGAAATAATGAAGGCAGGGT
>MDTC01243227.1_pt1 | contig 12811 bp, 10 predicted proteins | sample 811181 | NCBI WGS metagenome assembly MDTC01 (sample SAMN05326644, study PRJNA326480) | marine metagenome | isolation source: seawater | place: Pacific Ocean: North | collected 2011 | reverse complement strand
TAGTTGGTGGAGCGTGGGACTGTTAATCCCAAGGTCATGGGTTCGAGCCCCATAAACGGCGTAACACTTCTCAGTTCCCTTGTGATTTAGGCACCATTAATCCACTAACAATTGCAACTATTCCACTAAATCCTACTAGAAATAGCGAAATGCCAGGTAATGTAATGCTATTTACATCACTTGTACTAAACATACTACAGTCAACTATTTTTAGCAAACTTCCGTGTTAGGTTCATGAAGGTACAAGCGATTGTTGTAGCATTGCTCCTTGCCCTGACGCCAACAATCGCAACTCAGGCACCAGCATTGTCAGAAATGGCCAACTCCAAAGCAAGTGTTGGAAATAGCGTAATTGCACAATTTGGGCATGGCTTTATAGAAACAATTCTTGCAACATCAGACCAAGGATTAGATGTGCCTAGAGATCTTGAATTCCACCCAGCTGAAAACAGAAGCGACGAACTTTGGATTGTTAATCGAGCGGACGATAGTGCTGTAATTATACATGAAACAGGAACCCCACAGCAACATAGCGAGGAAAGGTTAGACTCGCACAGGTATCACTTCATGGAAGAAGTTAGTGCGATAGCTTTCGGAGCATATGATGACGAATTCGACCATCAATTTGCAACAGCGCAAGAGTCACGCAACACCTACAACAACCAAGCAGAACCAAACGATTTCATGGGCCCTGCTCTGTGGCCTTCATCGCTTGACCACTTTGCTGTTGAGCACCAGAATGATGGATTATTGGGTAGCCATACTGATATGTTACACGAATCACCATTAGGGATGGGGATTGCTCATGATTCTGGAAATGCATTCTGGTATTTTGATGGGTTCTATGGCCACCTAGTTTACTATGACTTTCAAGAGGATCATGATACTGGCATGGATGACCACTCAGATGGAATTGTTAGAAGATATTCTGAGGTCGAACTAACAAGGACTCCTGATGTGCCTGGACACATGATTCTTGATGACGAGAGTGGTATTCTATACATTTCAGATACTGGAGCAGACAGAGTGTTATGGGTAAACACGCATGACACATCTATCACAACAACAGATATAATGGACGATGATTCAAGACTTGAAGAATTGGCAGAATACAGCAGAATTACTAATGTAGAGTGGGGTATTCTAGATAGTGGTATATCATTGCCCAGTGGCATATCGCTCTACGAAGATACGTTGTTCGTCGGATCAAATGCTGACAATACAATATCAGCTTATACCCTAGCAGATGATGGTAAATCAGCAACTTTAGTTGAAACTGTAAACACCAATGCTGACTCTTTGATGGGACTCGAGATTGGACCAGACAATGCGTTGTACTACGTTGATGCACAGAAAAATACTGTAGTCAGAATAGATTCATGGTTTGATACAGATAATGACGGAATCAAAGACGATGTTGACAACTGTCTCTCCGTCATGAACTTTGATCAGGCTGACTATGACTTAGACCAAATCGGGGATGCTTGCGATGATGATGATGATTCCGATAGGGTTGACGATGTTTTTGATACTTGCCAATTCAGTAGGATAGGTTTCGTTTCAAACCCAGGAACAGATTTTGATAATGACGGTTGTGAAGACGCTATCGAAGATGATGATGACGATAATGACGGGTTCAATGATACTGTAGACAAATGCAATTACCAAACTGGATATTCCTACTTGGGTCGTCAAATCGGCTGTATAGATACAGACAGTGATGGCTGGGCAGACAGGGAGGATGACTTCGTTAATGATTCTACACAATGGTTAGACCTTGATGAAGATGGATACGGTAACTCGATTGATGGCACAACACCAGATTCCTGTATAACAGTATACGGTAATTCAACTCAGGACAGATACGGCTGCTTAGACACGGATGGTGATGGATATTCAAATCCAGATTCAACATGGACAGCACAAAATGGAGCAGACGCATTTCCGTTAGATCGTACTCAATGGATAGATTCTGACCAAGACGGTTTTGGAGATAACCAATTAGGGAATCTTGCAGATGATTGTGTAGACCAATATGGAACCTCAACAATTGATCGCTTAGGTTGCTTAGATACAGATGGTGATGGTTATTCAGATATTAGCGATGCTTTTGTTGAAGACAATACCCAATGGTCGGACTCTGACCTTGATGGATATGGAGATAATCCCAATGGCTTCAACTCAGATGAATGCCCATTAGAGTTTGGTAATTCAACAAATGGATTGATTGGCTGTAAGGATAATGATGGCGACGGTTGGAGTGACTTAGAAGATATGTGGCCATTAGATAAACTACGCTGGTCAGATATGGACTCAGATAGTTATACTGACCAAGAAAACTTGGCTGATACTGATGACTGCCCTGAGGTTGCAGGCACTTCTTCGATAGACAGAAATGGTTGTATTGATAGTGATGGAGATGGAATATCAGACTTGAATGACTTTTACCCTAACGATGCAAAAAGATCTGAGGAAGAGACTAATTTTGCTAGCTGGAGGATATTTGCCTCAGTCACTGCGATAATTTTGTTAAGCCTAATTGCGGTATTTGTCATTAGAAGAAACAAATTTACAGAGACAGTGAATTTATCCTCGGAAATTAGTGGGCTAAATGAACAGATTCAAGATTCAGATTTACCACTACCACCAGGAGGATTACCTCCTGGCTGGACAATTGAGCAGTGGAGACATTATGGTGAAGAATGGCTTAGAAACCAAAACTAACTGAATTCTTACACCAGAAGCAACTTATCACAATTTTACCTTGCCAAGACAATTCCTAAAACAAGGCTCTAGCTCAGAATAAGTAAATTCATACCCCGATTCCAATAGCCTTGTTGGCCTTACATCCTGACCCTCGAGAACCAATTTCTTCCCCATCTCCCCAAACATGATTTTTATCATGAACCCTGGAAGAGGCATGAATGCTGGACGTCGCAAAACTTTGCCCAGTGTTTTGGCAAATTGCTTCTGTGAGACAGGGTTTGGTGCTGTAAGGTTATACACTCCTTCGCAGCTGTCCTCCATCATCAAATGGTGAATCGCATATATCTCATCGTCTAATGAAATCCAAGATTGCATCTGTTTACCGCCTCCAACTGGACCTCCTCCACCAAGGTTAGCAGGCAAAAGTAACTTAGCTAGAGCACCACCAAATGGAGATACAACAATTCCTGTTCTCATGTGAATTACATTTATTCCACTGTCAGAGGCAGCCACAGTGGAGTCTTCCCATTCAGAGCATATCGAAGCAAGATAATCATCGCCCTTAGTGGATTTCTCGTCCAGCACTTCTGTTCCACGATTTCCATAGAAACCAACAGCTGATGCACAAAGATATTTCTTTGGAGGTTGTGATAGATCTGAAAGAATTTTTGACAGGTTTTGTGTTGGAATGACCCTGCTGTCACGAATCAGTTGCTTTCTCTTCTTGGACCACCTTTTGTCACCAATTCCCGCACCTGCTAGGTGGATTACGCAATCAAATCCTTCGAAGCTACCAGAGATAATATCACCAGTAACGTCATTCCATCTAACAATCTTTTCTGGATTTACATCTGGAGGTAACTTACTAGTTGGTCTCATTAATCTGTGAACATCATGTCCTGCAGCTTCTAAGAACGCGCACAATTGCAAGCCAATCATACCTGTAGAACCAGAGACTAGCACCTTTTGTCGTGGTTTTGAAGAAGTTGCTTGTATTCTATCTAAATCCTTACTAACCCTTGTACTTCGGTAATGAAACATCTGTTTCATTCTTGGTAAAACAGTGAATCCTTTAGACCACCCCGTGAAAATATGGAAAGGTAGTTTGTAGTCAACTTTGTCACGGACTGTGGTCAGATTATCTGATGTCGCCTCAAAGTTATGTTGATGACTCCATTTCCCAAATGGTCCCTTTATCATGTCATCAGCAAATGATTTTCCTTCAACTACGCTATGATGTCTGGCAATCCATTTTAACTTTACAGGACCAATTCCAACTTTGAATATAGTTTCCTCTCCATCTCTTAATGCACCAGCATTGATCGGTTGAATTCCTTCCCACTCGGGCATAATTCTCCGGAATGCACCGGGGCTGTTGTACCAATCCCAGATTTCTTTTTGAGTTGCATTATGTTCGGCAGAGTGCGAGAATATTGGCATTCTATTTTCTCCTTTGATAGCCTATTGATGTTGGATTTGCAGTAGTACTTGTTTGCAATGTTTGCTGTCCCTTTGCTGAATTGGAATATACATCCATGTATTTCTTTGTCTTGTACTTCCTCTTGGTTGAATCCGTAGTCATGCAACGAATTTTCCCGTACACTGGCCTCTCTGTCCAACCTCGGTCGAATTTTCCTAAAACCCAACCAATTCCAGTGTATGTGTTTGGATCTCTACCATCCAGTGCCCACTTGTCGTTCAATATGACCATGTACTCCATTGCTTTCTCTGGAGTTGGTGACCACTCCAGGATTTTTTTGCCCCACAACATTCGTAGGTAGTTGTGAATCATACCATCTCTCCTAAGCTGATTTTGTGCAGCATTCCACAACTCATCGTGTGTTTCAGCATTTTCAAATTCCTCAAATGAGTAAATGTAAGGTCGAGGGTCGTTTTCGTGCTCTCTAAGTGTTTTTTGAGCCCACTCTGGTATAGATTCGAACAAATGGTGATTCTTGACTGCGGCGCAGTGGATGAATCCTAAATCTCTCCATGTGATGATTTGATCAAGGAATGACTCGACATCGGAAGGAAGTCCCCACCAACCAGACCTCCTACCATCGTGGGGGAGGGTGATTTCAGAGGTGTTCCAGTTGTATTTTTCAAATATATCAGAAAGTATCTCATGACAACTAATGTGCCCAAAATGCAGGTACGGTGAAAGACCGCTCGAACCGTTCAACTCTGGCTCATTGCGATTTTCAGAATAACTGCTTAGCCTATCAGTAAGGAACTCTTGCCATCGGGCTCTTGCTGTTACTGAACCACCTTGGGTGTGTGGCACTGGAGGAACATCGTGATCGATTTTTAGAACTGACAACGCTTTCTGACCAATGTCAGTGCCTTCACAGATTCTCCAAATAAATTCATACGGGGTTAATGGAGTATCGCTCTCTTGGAAAATCGACTCAACTTTCTCAAGCGGGAATTTTTTCATGCCATGGGTTGAAGATAAAGGATCAGGAGCAGGAAATTCAGACATGCTTTGCAAAATTGTTTTGTGAACATGTCTGCGGAAGGAATATGCCGTGGTAAATTCGCGACCTTGGTTCATTGCGAGGAAACCGTTAGAGTCAACACAGTGCACTTCGCATTTGTCGATTTCTGATGCTATCTCGATAACTCGTCGTGGGAAATATACTGGGAAGTCATCGATAACTAGCACGGCTGCATGTTCCATCCATTTTTCGAGAAGGCCTCTCGCCTCATTATGCTTGGTTTCAACATATGGGACATAGGTTACCGGCGAGTCTTCGAAGGCTTTTTTGTTGTCCATCATACCTTGAATAACGAAAGCATGAATCCTGTCGTTGGCATATTCGTGTGCAATTGCCAGAGGTTCTATTACCACAAGCGGTAGGTTACGTTCTTTTGCTAGGTTTATCGAATGGTCTAGGCCGTGATTCCATGTTGATCGCCTGGTGGAAATCATCCAGTAAACGACACATTCCCCCTGACTAGTTTTAGGGTTTACAATGCGCAACCGAGATTCTGGAATCATGTTACCACCTATGTTATTATCTCAGAGTGTTTGTTAACACTATACACGCTATACTTCTTGCCGTTCTTAGAAAGTGGCTTGTATGACTGAATTGACATTCTATTTCCGCTCAGTGCGTCAATAGCCAAATTATGCATGGTATCGGAGACCCAATCGAGGGTTCTCAATTCTTCTAGGCAAGCCCATCTGACCTCGGAGATTTCGTTGGTGTCAAATTCATTTTGTCCGTCATTTATTTGGACATCATAACAAAGGAAGACAGCTGGCAATTCTTTGTACAAAGTCGATCGAACTGCGGCTAAGCCTACTATTTCGCCTGACGCACCAGTCTCCTCTGTAAGTTCTCGCAGAACAGCAGATTCTGGCGATTCGCCTGCATCAACACTACCCTTGGGTAAGCTCCACTTACCTTTGTAGGATCCGCCGGCTTCTTGGACAAGCAATATCCGGTTGTTTCTGATGGCTCTAGCTGCTACACCCAAATCACAAACTACGCCCGGCATGCATCGATTTTCCCTTGGTCTGTATATAATGAGCCGTTTTTATCCTACCTTGCCAAATAACGAGTTATTATAACTAATGAGAAAATATCAGTTACATGCTCGGCAAGAAACTCGAGACTAGCACTGTGGAAGCAGATGCGCTGCTACCGACAAAATTTGGGACTTTTAGGATTAGAGCGTTCATCGAAGAAACTACGAAAAAAGAACATGCACTACTTTACCTCAAAGGTGAAGGAAAAATACCATTGGTTAGAATACACTCTGAATGTCTAACTGGAGATGCATTTGGAAGTTTAAAATGTGATTGTGGACCACAACTGGAAGCTTCAATGAAAGAAATACAAGAACACGGTTGCGGAGCAATCGTCTACCTTCGCCAGGAAGGAAGAGGCATTGGTTTGTATGCAAAGATGCAGGCATATGCGTTACAAGACGAAGGATATGACACCCTCGATGCAAATTTAATGCTAGGTTTACCTGCAGATGCGAGGACTTACGAATTCGCAGCATACATGCTTGAATCTATCGGATTTGATGACATCAAACTTCTTACTAACAATCCTGAAAAGCGACTTCAATTAGTAGAAAACGGAATTAAAGTTAACGAGCGAATTTCAATCATTGTTGGCACTTGTGAGCAGAATGTATCATACCTGCGCACTAAAGCTTCGAGAATGGGACACATTATCGAGGTTTGAGGTGTTTTTGATGGCTCAAAGTATAATCGGACAAGAGGCTCCGGATTTTGTTCTGCAAGCAGATGACGGAAGCATGTACGACAGTACGGATTTACACGGTACATGGAGAGTTATTTTCTTCTACTCAAGAAACAACTCACCAACTTGTAAAAGAGGTTGCTTGACTTTCAAAGAGCAATATGAGCTGTTCAAATCTTCTGGCTGCTCAATCATCGGAATAGGACCAGGTACGTATGAGAAATTAAAAGATTTCAAGTCTACAATAGGCGATTTGCCTTTCCCACTTTTAGCAGATGTCGATAGAAAAGTCGGACAATCATACAACATACCATTGCACCTAGGGAAATTTCCAACTAAATCCTCATTCGTAATTGGACCTGACAACAAGGTGCATTATGTCTATGATTGGCTATTCAGGCCGAGAAGACACGTTGCAAACATATTAGCCGATATTTCAAAGGTTTCTGGTGGTAACTAATGTGGGAAGAGCTACTCATCGAGTCGGGGCTTAATGAGAGAGAAGTCCGATCGATTATGATTCTTGGTTCCAACCCCAAAATGAAGGCTTCGGAGCTAGCGAAAGAGCTCAATACAACAAGACTTGATGCATACAACAGCCTATCTCGACTACAAGAAATGGGGATAGTAACTGTCACAGCAGACAGGCCTATGCTGTTCTCCAGCCTAGACGTACACCAGTCTATTGAACACATTATTGGAATGAGAAAACAGCAGTTGGGTCAGTTGATGGAAGGCTATGAGGAACTATCAAAGAATGTATCAAAGAAAACCTCGCCCTCAAAAGAAAACTCAAAGGGTGTTGATGACCCTAGATTCGCCGTATTGAAAGAGAGAACACACATCTACAGCAGGCTTAAGAAAATGGCCGAAGATGCGGATGAAAGGCTGATATTGTTACTTGGACAGTACGGCATCCTACATCTTTGCCGAAATCCAGATACCCTTGAAGCAGTAAACACCGCTGCTGTAAGTGGCGTGGTAATACAGATAATCACTCATCTAGACTCAAGAACAATCAGGTTCTTTGACCAACTTCACGATTCAATTGAGGTAAAGCACTCTGATGAATTGGAGTCATTAGGCTTTGTTAGAGACAACTCTGAAGTCATCCAGTATCTGAACATAGAAGACAACCCTGTCGGTAGAGGTAAAGATGATGCTGCGTTGATTATAGAGTCAAGTGCGTTTACAGAATCCCATCTAAATTTGATTGATACCATATGGGAAAATGCAGTTACTTTCGACACAGCAGTTGCAAGATACACTGACAACCAAATTAACGACCCCTTACGATTAACAATTGGTGAGGGTTCGTTTTTGAAGAATATAACAACCGCTTTGGGAATCAACGAGGTACTGCCTGAGGAAGATACTCCATTTGACCCTGAAGCATTCTTTGCTGCAGGAACTGAAGTCAATGAGGCTAGAAAACAACTTACAGAAGGTAAATTATCCAACCTCAAGGTACTAGGCATTGATCTAGGATTGATGCTGAGGCAGATAGGCAATAGAGTTGGCCAAGAGATATCATTCTCACTGCGCAGCATCGAACACGATATTGAATTCCTGGACGAAATGATGGACTGGTGGGAGTACGCTGGGCTTGGAAACCTAGAATACGATGTTGACCCAACATTCCATGTCAGAGTCGGTTTGCACCATCCACCTGTCGATGATGTTGATGCACTACCAATGTGGGAAATGGATGATGGAATAATCGAGGGCGCACTGTCTAACAGATTTGCGAAAGACCCGAATATTGTTATTCAGCGAGTAGAGGGAAGCGGAGAACCACACGATTTGTGGCACTACGTCATCCACAGGCATAATAGCGAAACTGTAGAGCTTTCCGATTAGATTTCAAACGGGCGTTCAAATACTGATGAGGTGAGGAGAGAAAATGCGCTTGACTTCTCTAATCAGCTTCGCCAAAGAGTTGAAAGGCAAGAAGCCAGTTGATATTGACAAAATCCAAAACATGGGATTACTGGCTGTGAAGTTAGGTCAAATTTGTGCGCTCAGACCGGACCTACTCGAACCGGACCGTTGTATCCAACTACAGGAGTTATACAGCCGAGCCCCAACCATACCCGAAGAAAACTTCGAAAAACTGCTATCCAAGTTCACCGACGACAATTTTAGATCGAACTTCAAACACATTGAGTCAAAGCCGTTTGCTGCAGCAAGTATTGGACAGATACACAGAGCGGAATTACTCGACGGTACTAAAGTGATAATCAAGATAATCAAGGCAGACTTTGAAAAGTCCTTCAGAAGAGATGTAAAGCGAATGAAAAGGTGGGTCAGAATGGGGTTGCTAATGAGGCCCAAGCTGAAGAAAGTGGGTAACCCGATAGGATTATTGTCGCACATCGAAGATTACACGCTTCGAGAGCTCAACCTACTAAACGAAATTGCTGGTAAAAAAAGACTTGAACAACTGGCAGATGAATACTCTGATAAGTTCCCAATGCCTAAACTACAATTCCCAAAAATTTGGGAGAATCTCTCTAACGAAAGAGTACTAGTTGTCGAAGAGATAACAGCGCCAACGCTGGAGTCACACCTAAACTCCGAAACTATGGAATGGAATGACTTGCTTCAGCTATTCAGAATTCACGGAGCGTTTATGTTCGGAATGGGTGTTTTCCACGGAGATTTACACCCAGGTAATGCAATGATGACTGAAAATAAAGATTTTATTTTCATTGATACAGGTGCTATTTGTGAAGCACCAGAACATGTCAGAAAGGCTTTGTTTGGGTTCTTTTATTTCCTTGCCAAAGGGGAATTACAAAACGCATTTGATGCAATGCTGACGATGGCAGATGTAGAGCCTACTGGCGAAACTCTACAGACTTATTATGACTCAATGTTCGAGTTATATGATGGATTTGTTGGAACTTCTGTGTCCGAGGTTTCTCTTACAGAACAAATGATGAAGACAGTGAAGGCAGCAGTCCTAGCAGGTTGCTCTTTTGGCGAGAATGCATTTCCAATAATTCGCTCTCTGATGTACATGGATGGTATGGTTTTGAAAGGCCATCCTAACGTAGATTTAATCTCATCAATGGGACCATACCTCGACGAGTTTGCAACCCTTATTGACCCAAAGACTCTTCTTCAAAGAACTCCTAGGAGTACAATGAATTTAGTGGATAAAAACCGCTCTTTATTAAACAAAACTACAGCGTGAAAATTATGTCAGAAATAAAACAACCATCAGTAGCTATAATCGGTGCTGGACCCGGAGGTCTGGCATCAGCATTACTCCTTGCTAAGTCTGGAGTCAAGGTGACTGTCTTCGAGCGATCCGCAAAAGTCGGAGGACGTAACAAAGTATTCGAAAGAGATGGATTCAAGTTCGATCTGGGTCCAACATTCTTCCACTACCCTGAAGTCATTGAAGACATTTTCCAAGCTGTTGGACTCGATGCACACGAAGAGTTGAATCTACAGAAACTTGACATCAACTACAGGCTGATATTTGGCCAAGGTGGACAACTAGACTGCACAAGTAATGTTGAGCAAATGGTCGAAAGGATAGAAAAGTTGTCTGGCAAAAAAAATGCTGAAGGATTTAGAAAATATCTAGAAGACAACAGGATGAAATTAAACAAGTCAAAACAATGCCTTCAAGAGCCTTGGGTCGGTATGACCGATTTGATTTCAAGCAGAGCCGCAAGAGTGGCTGGGGTGCTTAGACCACAAAGATCTGTGGCAAAGGATTTGATGAAAATATTCGATGATGACAGGCTGATGCTGGCTATGTCATTCCAGACAAAATACCTTGGAATGTCTCCTTTCAACTGTCCAAGTTTGTTCACAATGCTTGCTTTCCTTGAGTACGAGTATGGTATCTTCCACCCAATGGGCGGATTAGGTAGCGTATCCGAAAGAATGGGAGAAATTGCCAGAGACATGGGCGTAGATTTCAGGATGGAAACTGAAGTTCAGGAAGTAATTATGGACAAAAAGACCATCAAAGGCGTCGTTACAAAAGACGGCCCATTCTATGCTGACAAAGTTGTAATGAACGCTGATTTCGCACAAGGAATGACATCATTGTTCCCTGACAATGTTCGAAAGAAGTGGTCCAACAAGAAAATTGACAAAAAGAAGTATTCTTGTTCGACTTTCATGCTATACCTTGGTGTGAACAAAACATTTGACGATTTACCCCATCACCAGATCTATGCATCCAAAGACTATGTTTCCAATCTCGAGGATATTGAGAAGCACCACAGACTAACATGGGATGACCCTTCAGTGTATGTTCAGAATGCATGTGTAACAGATCCGCAAATGGCTCCTGAAGGATGCTCTACAGTATATGCGCTTGTTCCAGTAAGCCATATTCACGAGAACATCAACTGGGATGACGAAAAAGATCCTTTCAGAAATAGAATCCTAGATCAAATCGAGGAAAAACTAGGCTTTGAAGGTCTGAGAGAAAGCATAGTCTCTGAGTTGATTATCACACCGGAAGATTGGGGTGACCATTGCTACAGAGGTGCTGTATTCAACCTAGCACACGGACTCGACCAGATGCTCTGGAGAAGGCCAAAGAACGAGTTTGACGAGATCAATAATTTATACCTCGTTGGTGGAGGAACTCACCCTGGAAGCGGATTGCCTGTCATCTACGAGTCAGCAAGAATCAGCTCAAAGTTGTTACTTGACAGCCTAGGAATCCATCCAGATTGGAATGGCGTTGACACATGGTTCGAAAGTCGCAAGAGAAGAAGCAAACCTAATCCGAACGCCTCTGCATCAAAATCTGAAATAACAGCAATCAATCCAACCCAATCTTGAGGTGACCCAATGACAAGAACTGATGTGGAGGTTGCATACGAGCATTGCCAGAATGTTTGTAGAGATGCATCTACCACTTTCTACAGTTCGTTTTCAGCGTTAGAAATTGAAAAGAGAAAAGCCGTGCATGCAGTGTATGCACTTTGCCGATGGGTTGACGATATAGTTGATGGAGATGAAACTCCTGATGTGAAGATTACAGATGAACTGATTCACCAATCAATGGAAAGGAATGACCTACTCGTCAGCATACACAGTGATCGAGAAATCGCTAATTCGGACGAAATTCACATGAACAGATTGATGTCGTTGGTATCGGTTAGAAATGATCTAGTCCGAGCAAGTCAAGGTCTAATCACAACTGAAGATAACCCAGTTTTCGTAGCACTTCAAGATGTTTTCAAAAAATATCCAATCAGACTGCAAGACTTTGAAACAGTAATTGAAGGAATGGAAGATGACCTGTTCACTGTACAATGCAAAACATGGGACGAACTTCGTTCATATTGCTACAAGGTAGCTTCAGCTGTCGGACTAATCCTCATTGAAATTTATGGCTATGAGGATAGAGCAGCCCGTCTTCATGCTATCGATTTGGGTATTCAAATGCAACTTATCAACGTACTTCGAGATGTATCTGAAGACTATGAGAGAGGAAGAGTTTACCTGCCCGTTGATGTCTTAGCAGAATTCAATATCGATGTTGATGATCTTGGAGAAATTGCACTTGCATCTAATCCATCTTGGTCTGCATTTGTCAGAGAATACCTAACAGTGGTAAGGCGTCATCAGACATCTGCTCTTCTTCTATTCGATTATCTGGACACCAGATCAAGGGTGCAACCTAAGATAATGCAAGATGCTTACACGAAGATATTCAACCAAATAATCAGGAAGTCGGGAGATGTATTCACCACTCCATTAAAACTAAGCAAACCTGCAAAGTTGTCCCTCTGGCTGAAGATTAATTATCTAAAATTCAAAGCAAGGTTCTCTTCAAATTAGGTGATAATGTGGAATGTAACATAGATGCAAAGGGAAAAATGGCTAGATTGCTTACAGGAATT
>MDTC01212351.1_pt1 | contig 12811 bp, 10 predicted proteins | sample 811181 | NCBI WGS metagenome assembly MDTC01 (sample SAMN05326644, study PRJNA326480) | marine metagenome | isolation source: seawater | place: Pacific Ocean: North | collected 2011 | reverse complement strand
GCTCCTGCTTCCCGGCGCCGGGGACAACGCCAGCCGTGCCTTCGCCCGCCTCGCCCGCAGCCTCGAGGCCGACGGGCACCCGGTGTTCGCCCTGACCTTCGCCCACCCGCACGGCGACGTGTTCAAGCAGGCGGAGCTGGTCGCCGACGCCCTCGCCCGGATCGCGGTCATCACGGGGGAGCCTCAGGTCGACCTGGTCGCGCACAGCAAGGGCGGCATCGCGGCTGCCGTGTACGTGTCGAACGCGCCGGGCACGTCCTGGCCGTCGGAGGCGTACGAGGCGGTGGGCACGTCCTTTCGTGGGGACGTGCGCCGGGCCGTGTTCGTCGGGGTGCCCCTGGGTGGGGTCGACACCGTGCACCGGTGGTCCAACAACAACTTCGCGGCGTTGGACGCGGACTCTGCCATCTCGCCCTCCAGCTGGTCGCGCCACTATCCGCTGTCGACCGCCAACCTCTTCGTCTACGACGAGCTCGCCGATCAGGACTTGCTCTCCGACGGGCGCGACCTCTTCCCCGGTCAGCGCCAGGTCCTGGCCCGCCAGCCCCATCCGCTGCCCGTCACCCTGCCCGTGCTCGGCGCGTATGCGGCCCAGCAGGACGGGTGGACCACCTACGAGGGTGGCTACGGCTACGTCAGCTACAGCGCCGGCATCGACGCCGCCATCGAGGACGGTGGCGGCCTGATCGCGACCCTGCGCGAGCGCGGCGCGGACCCGGACGTGGAGCTGTACGTGCTGGCCGGGGACAACCCCGTGATGAGCAACGGCATCGAGTGGGTCGACGCCGTCTGGGGCGCGGCCTGGGGCGACCTGGTCGGCGGCGCGGTCGACGCGTGGGGGGCGTTCGTGGGCGCGCTGGTCGGGGACGGCCTGCTGGCGAGCGGCCTCACCGAGGGCGAGGTGGCGGGGCTCGCGACGGGCGACCTCATCCTGGGCGAGATCACGGGGCCCAGCGACGGCGTCGTCTTTGTCGGCAGCGCGACCCGGACGGAGGCGCTGACCGCCCGCGGCGCCGTCGTGCACGACCTGCACGTGGCCGACCTGTCGCACCTGGATCTGCTCGTCGCGAGCCCCGGGACCGCCGCCACCCTGAGGGCGCTGGCCGGCACGGACGCGGGGGAGGCCTGGATGACCCCGTTCGCCGACCGCTACGAGCGCGAGGACAGCGTCGGCTGGATCGTCTCCGCCCTGCATGACGACGAGGCGCCCGGCGACACCGACGAGCCCGGGGACACGGACGAGGGAGACCCGGACGAGCCCGGGGACACGGACGAGGGCGTCGGCGACAGCATCGGTGGGGGGTGCCACGCGGTCGCGGTCCCGGTCACCGGGATCGGCCTCGCGCTGGTGGGGCTGCTCGGGGTTCGACGCAGGCGCTGACGGTCGGGATCAGCCGCCGCCGCCGCCACCACCACCGCCGAACGCCACGTTGCAGCGGGTGCCGATCCACCGGTAGCTGGCGGGCGGGCCGTAGGTCTCCCCGTCCGGGGTGATCTTCGAGCCGTTCTCCTGCGCGTAGGACTTGGAGACGTAGCCCTCGCCGAAGAAGTTGCGCTCCTCGTGGAAGATGCTGATCTTGCTGTTCTCGTTGGGCTGATCGTTGAACTCGTTGAGGGTGTCGATCATCAGCCGCTGGTACAGGCCGTCGTCATCGCTTCGGTAGATCCGGTTGTACCGCTCGTTGCAGTTGTTCTCGACGAACTCGCGGCGCACGTCGTAGAACTCCTCGGCGCTGACGTAGCCGAGCTCACCCGGGTCGCCGAAGACAGCGTTCCCGCTGAGCTCGAAGGTGTCGACGCAGTCTTCGCTGTTGGGCTCGTCCGCGTAGAAGAACCACACCTTCTCCGTGGCGGTGAAGCTGCCGTCCGCCTCAGCGCGCGCCTCACCGACCATGTACATCTTGTCGCCGTCGCCGAACTCGTTGCTGCACTCGCCCGAGGTGTTCCAGAGGTTCGCGAACTCCTCCGGCACCAGGGGGTGGGTGCCATCGTCGATGGTGTCCGAGTCGTCGGTTGCGCCGTCGGTGGCGTCGGTCTTCTCACCCGCACAGCCGGTCAGCAGGGCGAGCAGCACGAGAGAGGTGCGCATGGGGTCCTCCGGGCACGGCTACAATGTTGCCGGAGGTGAGGGCTGGTCCGCACGCTCGCCCTTGTGTGCTTGTTGTCAACGACCGCCTGCGATCAGGCGGACGTCGACTCCGACGTGCCGCCGACGGCCTGGACGGGCACGGTCGACGGGCACGCCAACTTCGTACACGACTGGGAGATCGTGCCGTACTGCGAGGGCCCGGTCCAGGCGTTGCTCCAGCCAGATGGCGCGATGGAGCTGACCGGCACCTGCAGCCTGCTCTGGGGTCCGTTCTTCGGCGAGACCTTCGAGGTCAGCGGGGCGGGACGGGTCGATGGCGACGACGCGGTCAGCCTGGACCTGGTGTTCGAGTACGACACCACCGAGCGCCGCTTCAGCGACGTGACCGTCATCGGCGCCGTCTCCGGGGAGACTGGCGAGGCCATCGAGGCAATGGGCACGAATCGCTACGTCTCCGAGACCGGCAACGGGCTCGACGTGGAGGCCTTCGTCGTCGTGCGCCTGCGGCGTGAGGACTAGCCGGCGCCGTCGACGCGGCTACGCTCAGTTCATGATCCCCACCGAGTACCGGCTCGACCAGGTCGCGGCTCGCCTGACAGAGCGCCTCGAGAGCACCCGCCGCACCTACGCCGGCGATCCCGACGGTGCGGCGAAGACGTTCGCGCGAATCGCCGAGGAGGTCGTCGAGAACGCGATCAGCGAGTACTCCGCCGACGGCTTCGTCGACCGTCCGCAGCGCCACGCCGCCTTCCTGCGCCAGGAGATCCTCGAGACCTTCCTGCCTCGCTACACCCGCCTCGCCACGGCCATGACCGCGCGCGAGGAGAACGGCTACGGCATGGGCGTGCTCTACGGCCCGGTCGGTCGGGTCATCCTCTTCGTCGTGGTGGTCGCGATCGGCGCGCTGCTGCTCCGTGCCCCCGGTCCCTGGGGGATGAAGATCGCTCCGATGATCCCCTTGATCCTCGGTATGTTCGTTCCCGACCTCCTCGGCTGGGCCGCCCGGCGACGCTACCGCGGCGACCTGGTGAGCCTGCTCTCCGACGTCAGCAACATCCAGGATCGGGCCGGCGACTACGACGCCGGGCCGGTGGAGTCACTGCGCGAAGGGGAGGCGGAGGAGCTCGAGCGGGCTCGTCGCGCGGCCGCCGGGCAGCACGGGCAGAAGGAGAGCTGAGCCGCGTCCGCGGACGGCGGATCGGCCGCAGCACGCCCATTCACTGTACAGTGGCTCCACATCTCTCGTTCCGGAGGCCCACCGATGGGCGATGTCATCGACTTCAAGCGCCTGAAGCTCGGCAACCGACCATGGCTGCCCGCCGTCGGTGTCGCGGTGGGCGCAGTCATCGCGCTGCTCGCCGTGGCCTGGTGGGGCTTCACCCAGGAGGTCGGCCCCAACGAGGCCGCCATCCGACAGGTCTACTTCGGGCCCGGCAAGGGCGTGCAGGAGCGGGTCTACGGCCCAGGCCTGCACCTGGTCGTGCCCGGCTACGAGCGCCTGCACCTCTTCCCGCGGGACATGCAGAAGCTCGAGTTCAACTCCAGCGAGCAGGGCTACTCCGACGGCGCCCGTCCCTCGATCTCCATCCAGACGTCGGACGGCTACAACGTCAGCGTCGACATCACCATCCTCTACCGGGTCAGCGACCCCTACAAGGTGGTCACCAAGGTCGGCTTCGGCCGCGCCTACGAGGACAAGATCGTCGCCAAGCGCAGCGACAAGATCCTGCGGGAGATCCTCGGCAAGCTCGTGGCGGAGGACTTCTTCAACGACCACGTGCGCATGGCGGCGGGCGAGAAGGTGCGCCAGGACCTCTCCGCCGACCTCGACACCTGGGGCATCCAGGTCTGGGCTGTCCTCGTGCGGTCCTACCGCTACGACGACCGCTTCCAGGGGATCATCGAGTCGCGCAAGGTCGAGGACCAGCGCCTGTTCAAGAACCAGGCGGAGAAGCAGCGCGAGATCCGCAAGGCGGCGAAGGAGGAGGCGCTGGCCAAGCTTCGGGCCCAGATCGCGGTCATCAAGCAGGAGGGGCAGAACAAGATCCGGACCATACGCGCCGATGCCGACACCTACTACCGGTCCCAGGTGGCGGCGGGGAACAAGGAGGTCGCCCTGGCCGAGGCCGACGGCGACCGCTGGATCCGGGGCGCGCTGGAGAAGGCCGGCGCGAGCAACCTGGTCGGCCTCGAGATGGCCGAGACCCTCGAAGGGACCGAGATCATCGTGGTCTCGACCACCGGTGCGAACGGCTACAGCCCGCTCGACCTCGACAAGATGCTGCAGGGGTGGTGAGATGCGACGTCTGACCTCGATTCTTCTCGCTTCCGCCGCGATCGCACTGACCGGCTGCACCGCGTCCACCGACACCACCGAGGTGGGCGTGCGCACGGTCCTGCTGTCGCCGCTCGCCAGCTCCGGCGTGTCCAAGGAGGTCTACCCGCCGGGCGGTGTCTACTTCTTCTTCCGGCCGCTCTCGCGCTGGAACACGTTCGACGTGGCCGTACAGAACCTGGCCATGGTCGGCGATCCGACCCAGGGCGACCGGCCGAGCAAGGACAGCCTGTTCTTCAAGACGGTCGACGGCAACGACATCATCGTCGACGTCACCATCTCCTGGTCGGTCGACCCGACGATGGCACCCTACGTGCTGCAGTTCGTGGGCAGCGACACGGACGAGGTCGAGGATCACCTCGTGCGGCCGGTCGCCCGGACCGTCGTCCGCGACGTGCTCAACCGACTGTCGTCCGAGGAGTACTACGAGGCCAGTCGTCGCTTCAAGATGGCGAATGAAGCCCGGGATCGGCTCAACAAGGTGCTCAATCAGGAGGGCATCATCGTCGATCAGGTCCTCCTGGGCGAGCACCAGTTCAACCAGACCTACGAGCAGACCATCCGCGACAAGAAGGTCGCCGAGCAGGAGGCCGAGCAGGTCGTCAGCGAGCAGAAGGCGAGCGAGGAGGAGCTGCGCCGCGACATCGAGGAGGTCCGCGGTCAGGTGGCGAAGGCCATCGCAGAGTCCGACGGCAACGCGAAGAAGCGTCGGCTCGAGGGTGATGCGCTCTACTACGAGAAGAAGAAGCAGGCCGAGGCCATCCGTATCGAGAAGCGCGCCGAGGCGGACGCCCTCATCGAGCGCGCCCTGGCCCTGTCCGGCACCGGCGGCCGCAACATGGTCAAGCTCAAGGTGGCGGAGAAGCTCAAGGGCAAGCGGATCGTCTTCGTGCCCGCGGGCTCGGGCATGGACTTCCGCACGATGGACATGAACGCCTTCCTGCAGACCTACGGCACCCGGGCGCTGTCCAAGGGGCAGTGATCCGCGCATGGGGGTGTTCAGCGACCGGGCACGGGTGTGGGTGCTGCCGCTGCTGGTGGCGCTGCTCGCCGCCGACGTCGGCCTCTGGATGTGGGTCAGTCTGACCCACGACGGCAGCTACCTGCGCTGCATGGACCCCGAGCCCGGCGAGCCGGTGCCCTGCGTGGGCGAGGAGCTGGTGCTGCCGCTGCAGCGGGTGATCGTCATCCACGGTCCCGATCGCTACGAGGTGGGCCGGGTCGAGGGGCAGATCGACGTGCTCGGATCGACCGCCGGGCTGGAGCTGGGCGAGGAGATCACGGTCGGCGGCGTGCGCACGGAAGACGGCCTGCAAGCTGCGTTCGTGGAAGACCATCCACTACGTCCGTGGAAGCGGCGCCTGGGCCAGCTGGGCATCCTGGTGGTGGGCGCGCTGGTCCTGGCGGCGTTCACCCTGCGCCGCACGACCGCGGGCCTGCGGGTGGTGCCCCGTGGCTGATCTGGTCACCCACGTTGCGAGCGCACTCATCCCCGGGGTGGCGCTGAAGCCCTGGCAGGCGGTGCTGCTCTCGGTCGGCACGGCGCTGCCGGACATCGTGGGCCGCGCGCCCGGGCTGGCGGCGGAGGCGCTGGAGCGGCTGGGTGCGGCGGACGTGCCGGACTGGTTCCCGATCCCCTTCGGCATCGCCCACCAGCCGATCGGCGGCATGCTCCTGGCGGGGCTGCTCGCCTGGCTCCTCCCCGAGCGCCTGCGCGCCTCCGCGGTCGCCCTGCTGTGCGGCGGCGTGCTCCTGCACCTCGCCCTCGACGTGCTCCAGGACCACCATGGCCACGGCTACTATCTCCTCGTGCCCTTCGACTGGGGCCGCTACGAGCTGGGCTGCATCGGGTCGGAGGCGACGGTGCTGTGGGCACCGTGGCTGGCGCTGGGGACGGCGGTGGTGTGGGGGGTGCGGTGGGTGGTGTGGCGACGCGGCAGGAACTCGCGAGGCGTCGCGTAGCCGCGGCCAGGGGGGTGGCGGGGCGCCGAGGTCTTGCGAGGCGTCGCGTAGCTGCGGCGAGGGGAGTGGCGGGGCGCCGAGGTCTCCCGAGGCGTCGCGTGGGTGCGGGCGGGGGAGTGGAGGCCCGGTCCCCAGTCTCCAGTCTCCAGTCTCCAGTCCGCATGCGGGAGCAGCACTTCAGGCGCAGATGTGCCGGTCGCAAGACCGGAACGGTCCGTACGAAGCTGGAGGGCCGAAATGGCGGCGTCGTCGCTGCGCGCAGCAGGGCGACTGCACTCACTGCACCCCGGTGCGCGCGCCGGCATCGCTGCCGTGGGACTGGGGACTGGAGACTGGGGACTGGAGACCGCCCCGCCACTCCCTGACAACCCGAGACCTTGCCACACTTCCCCCGAGTGCTTACTGCGAAGGCATCGCTGAATCACCATTCAGAGGGAGCCTCCATGGACCTCAAGTCGCCGTTCAACCTCAAGGACCGGGCCAACTCAGTGGCCCACCTGCTCGACAACCGCCGGCAGCACGTGCTGTCCCGCGCCCGCCGCCGGATCTGGCGCATGCAGCAGGCCGTGTCGGAGCGGAGCCTGGACACCCAGCTCCAGGCGCTCGGCGCGCTGGACCAGTGGACGGAGCCGCTCGAGGACAAGGGCGTCGCCAGCAAGATCGCCAAGGCGGTCGACACCCAGCTGGCCTCGGTCCTGGCCCCGCGGATCGAAGCGTACGACGAGCGGACGGCCAAGGACCTCGTCTCGCTGATCCGTGACATCGAGGAGCCCGCGCGGCTGCGTCGCATCGGCCGCTACGAGGCCGCCCACAAGGCTCGCAAGACCGTGCTGGGCGCGGTCGAGAAGCAGCTGGGCCGCCTGGAGCCCAAGGTGGTCGAGCTCGAGAAGTGGGAGCTCGCGGCCGGGGAAGAGCCCGCCGTGGCGTGACGCTCGGAGGATCTCGCCAGGGACGGACCAATCGGTGTAGTTTGCGTACCGGTCGCATCCCTGTGAGGTCCCGTGCCGCCGATTCCCGATCTCTCGGGCGAAGACCCCGAGCTCGTCGAGGCCCTGCAGCGGGCCCGCGCCGCTGGTGACCAGGCGGCGCGTGCGCGTGCGCTGCTGGGGCTGGCGCGCTCGGCCATGCGGCGATCGGAGCTCGGACGGTGCCGCCGCTTCGTCGACATCGCGTCGACCTGCGTGGAGCCGTCCGCGGATGTCGTCCTGTGGATGAAGGTCCTCAACTTCCGGGGGTGGATCGAGCTGTCCCAGGGGCACATGTCCGCCGCGCTCGAGCCCATCACGGCGGTGGTGGGTCGGCCGGTCTCGACGGAGCTCCAGCCCGCCGCGGCACCGGAGCTGGCCCAGGCGATGACCAACCTGGGCTGGTGCATGATGGGCCTCGGCGATCCCGAGGGCGCGGTCGTGCTGGTCGAGCGCGCGATGCAGGTGGCGGAGCAGGCGGGACGACCGTCGAGCCACCGCGTGCAGCACCTCATGGCCCTGGGCACGGCGCACATCCAGGCCGACCAGGCACACCTGGCTCGGGAGTGTCTGCAGCAACTGGAGTCCGAGGCCCACCTCGAGCCAGACCCCGAGCGCCTGCGGGCCTGCGCCGGGCGGCTGCGGGGCCAGCTCGCGCTGGTCGACGAGGACTACGTCCAGGCCCGAGCGAGCGCGCTGGACATCATCGAGAGTGGAGGTACCTACGGCGATCACGAAGAGTTGACCACCGCGTGGCTGGTGGCGGCCGAGGCGTCGCTGCGCCTCGGCGAGCTGGCGGTGGCTCGGGAGCAGGTCGAACGGGCGTTGGCCTGCTGTCGCGAGCAGCGAGGCGCGGTGCACCACCTCGACGCGCTGCGGCTGCTCGGTGAGATCGCCGCCTCCGTCGGGGACGTCGAGACCGTCGTGGCGGCGTGTCGGGAGGCCACCGACTGGCGCGTGCACCAGGCGCGCTCCGGCCTCGTCGAGGTGTTCCGTCGGGTCATCCAGCGTCAGGCCGACGAGCTCCAGCTGCGTGAGGTCGACCTGCAGACCGCAAACCAGGCCCTGCACCGGACCAACGAACAGCTGGAGATCGCCCGGGACGCCGCGCGCCAGGCGGCCCAGGTCCGCCACCAGTTCCTCAGTCAGATGAGCCACGAGCTGCGCACGCCCCTGCACGGCATCATCGCGACGACCGAGCTGCTCGCCGACACCGAACTCGACGTGCTCCAGGCCGACTACCTCGACATCATCGGCCGCTCCGCGGAGCTGACCCTGGGGATCGTCGACGACATCCTCGACTTCAGGAAGCTCGAGGCTGGACGCATGGAGCTGGAGCTGGGGCCGGTCAGCGTCGTCGAGGTGATCGACGGGGTCCTGGGGGCCTTGCAGGTGCGGGCCGCGCGGCGGGGCACGGGGCTGGTCGCCCGGGTCGATGACGGCGTTCCCAGCTGGATCGAGGCCGACCATCGGCGCCTGCAGCAGGTGCTGATGAACCTGGTCGGCAACGCGGTCAAGTTCACCGAGGGCGGGCAGGTCACGGTCGCCGCCAGCATCGAGGACGGGCAGGTCAGGCTCGACGTCATCGACGACGGCACGGGCATCGATCCGGCGGTGCTGCCCAGCCTGTTCGAGCCCTACACCCAGGAGCATCGGCTGCGCGGCGCCGGCGGCACCGGCCTGGGCCTGGCGATCGCCCGCCAGCTGGCCGAGCTGCACGGGGGCCGACTGTTCGCGACCTCGGAGATCGGTGTGGGCTCCGTCTTCAGCTGCGTCATCCCCCTGGTGGCGGTGTCCGAGACGCGCGACCCACCGGGTCGGCAGGCCGACTCGCTCGCCCGGTTGGTGGTCCTGGTGGCAGAGGACAACCCGACCAACCGCCTGGTCATCCAGCGGATGCTCGAAGGGCTCGGCGCCACCTGCGAGGCCGTGCCCGACGGGCAGGTCGCGGTCGAGCGCGCCTGGGAGCTGGAGCCCGACGTCATCCTGATGGACCTCCACATGCCGAACATGGACGGCACCGAGGCGACCGAGCGCCTGCGGGCGGAGGGCTACCCGGGCAGGATCCTGGCGCTGACGGCGTCGGTGATGGACGAGGACCGGGAGGCGTGCCTGCGGGCGGGGATGGACGGCTTCCTGACCAAGCCGGTCGGCCGCGGTGAGCTCTCGCGGGCGCTCACCGCCTGATCCGGACGTCAGAGGCCGAAGACCCCGCCCATGTCCAGGCCCACGCCCAGGGTGGCGCTGGCTCCGACCGCCTGCGTAGACTCGACGCGCCCCGAGAAGGCAAAGACATCGCCGAAGATCGCGAGGTCGAGCCAGCGGGCGAGGGGCAGGCCCAGCCTCGACTGGAGGAAGACCTTGAACCTCAGGTCCGACGCGTCCTGGTCGGGGGTGTTGCCGTAGACGAAGGCGTCGAGCTGATTGGTCCAGACCAGGCGAGGGCCGAACAGCACCCGGGTCTGGGCCTCGAGGCGACCGCCGAGCTCGGCGCGCTTGTCGGTCTGGGCGAGGTCCTGGAGCACCAGGGCGCCGATCCGCAGGGCGCGGAGGGGGCCGGTGATCGGTGCGGAGAGGCCGATGGTGAGGGAGAGATCCGCCTGGCGGGGGTTCTGCACCCCGGCGTCGGTCTCGGTCGGGGTGAGCTCGCTGTCCAACAGGCCCTCGGCGAAGGGTCGGAACGAGAGCGGCCCGGTCTTCACGGTGGCGCCGGGCAGGGTGACCGAGCTCGACAGCTTGGCGTCGTCCGCGGTCTCCTGCACGCCCTGGGCGGTGCGCAGGCGGGTGAACTGGGTCCGGCCGCGCAGGTCCCACAGGGCGCGGGCGCTGCCGTACTCGACCGCGATGTCGACGGCCGTGCCCAGGGTGAACGAGGAGGGGCTGGTGGCACGGGTCTCCGGGACCTGGGCGTAGGCCTCGTCGTCGACGCCCTGGAAGGCCTCCACCCGGGCGGAGAGCTGGCGCACCCGCAGCACCCACTCGGGCGGCTTGTCGGCGGCCGTCCTGGCGAGGAGCACGTCCAGGAGCGCCTCACCGTGCTTCGCTCGCAGCCTGCGCAGGGCGGCGACCGCGGTGCTGCGCAGAGACGTCGGGTTGCCCTCGGCGTCGTCCCAGGTGCGGGTGCCAGGCAGATCGAGCAGCAGCGGAGATCGGGCGCCGGAGAGCAGGCCGTCGAGGGTGCCGGAGCTGCGCAGGCGGTCGGTCGTGACCACGGTGTAGACGCGGTCGTCGTCGATCGGCCGGCCGCGGGCCTTGGGGAAGCGCTCGCCCAGGGGGGAGCCGCACGTGATCGGCACGGTGCCGAACGCCTGGTCCAGCAGCTTGGCGTAGCGATCGCCGGGTACGCGGTGGACCTCGAGCTGGTCGGGCAGCGCGACCCGATCGGCGACCAGCAGGGCGGTGAGGGTGCCGGGGATGGGGGCGGCCTCGGGCAGGGCGGGCAGCAGGGCCAGGTCGGCCTCGGTCTCGTCGAGGATGGCCTCGCACACGGCTTTGTCGAGCTGGTCCCGGGTCAGCGCCGAGGTGGGCGATGGCGCGGGCAGCAGGGGGTCTTCGAGCGGCGGGTAGACCTCGGCGCGGACGCGGGTCACTCGGGCGAGGGTCTCCGGATCCGGTGGGGTCGTGAGCGGGACCGGCAGGGGTCGCACCCGAGCGTGGTCGAGCCGTCCGGCGGAGAGCTCGGCGGTGGTGATCTGGGCACCGCCGAGGGGCAGGGACAGGCCGGCCTGGGGCTCGTCGGTGGTGGTGCGGAGGCGCACGTCCAGGCTGGCCAGCCCGCGGGTGTCCCCGTCGCGGTCGCCGAGGAAGACGTCGACGCCCTCGACCCCCTGGCGCACGCGATCGAGCACGTCGCCCGGCGCCGCGGTGAGGAGCACGATCACGTCGGGCTCCTCGGACTCGCGCAGGGCGGCGATGGCGGCGCGGGCGGCAGGAACCGCGGCGGTCAGGCGCACGCCCTGCTTCGAGAATCGGGGATCACGGCTGGCGATCGCCGGATCGACGATGCCGACGAGCCCCACCCGGACGCCCCCGCTGGACTCGACGACCGCAAAGGTGGGCAGGCGCAGCTCCGGCGTGTCGGACTCCCAGTTGGAGGCGAGCCAGGGCAGGTCCGGCGCCTCGGTGAGCAGGGCCTCGGGACCACCGGCGAGCTCGGTGTCGCCGGGCACGAGCGCGGCCGGGGCGAGGTCGGTGAGCAGGGCGAGTCCGGTGGGTCGGTGCAGGGAGAGATCGCCGTCGCGGACGCTGCTGACGCCGTCGAGGAAGCGCCCGGGGGAGACGAAGAGGTCGACCTCGTCACGGGCGGAGCGCAGCACGCCGAAGCGGCGGGTCCCCTCGTCGACCGGCCGGCCGATGCTGTCCAGGGCGGTGCCGTCGGCGAGGGTCCAGGCCAGGCCGAGGCGGGTCTCCCACTGGTCGAGCTCGAAGGTGGGCAGGGACGCGTGCTGCGGACCGATGAGCTGCAAGGCGACGCCGTCGGCGGTGCAGTCGCGCAGGCTGACCGCGCTGGACCGCAGGCCCAGCGCCCGGGCCATGTCGGCCTGTTCGCCAGGGATGAACAGGGTCTCGCGCGCACCGCGGACCCGGGTCGCGGGGGTGGGATCGTCGCAGCTCACCTCGCCACGAAAGGCGTGCAGGGTGCCGGCAAGGGTGCGATCCCGGGCGGAGATCGCCCAGCTTCCGCGGACCAGCCAGCCGTGTACCGGGCGCAGCGACACCACCTCGGCGAGCCCTCCCTCCTCGCCGATCCCGTCCATGACGCGTCGGTAGAGGGAGAACTGCACCTGTCCCGAGCCGATGCCGCCGTGCGCGCCGGTGGAGAGGATGCGAACCTGGGGTGGCGGCGCCGGCTCCTCGACGGGCGGGTCGGGGGGCGGGGCATCCTGGGCGAGGGCGAGGGAGATCAGCGTAGTCAGGAGCAGCATGGCCCCTGGGTAGCGGGCTGCGGGAGGCGCACCACCCCCGGACCTGGAGTTGGCGGTGGGCCAGGCCACCCCTGACCGGAGCCGACGGGGAGCGGACCGCTCCGGACGTTACCCACCCCGCCGATCGGAGGGCAGATGTCCGTGTTCGATGAGGTGACCACCTGGGTTCCCACAGGTGACGGGCGCTACACCGGCTCGGTGCCGGACGACTGGATGCAGGGCCGCGCCGCGTTCGGCGGGCTGCTCGGCGCCGGGGCGATCCGCCTGGCCGAACAGGTCGAGCCCGATCGTCCGGTCCGGAGCTTGGAAGCACGCTTCTTCGAGCCCGTCGCTGCGGGCGCCTTCGACGTTCGCGTCGAGACCCTGCGCGCCGGTCGCTCGCTCGCTCACGTGCAGGTCGAGGTCTGGCAGGCCGACCACCGCTGCTACCGGGCGGTCGTGTGCCTGGCGAGTGCCCGCGAGTCCGACCTCGTCGTTCCCAGCGCGGAGGCGCCCCCCGGCCGGGAGCCCGAGGCCCTGCCGGCGATGCCGTACG
>MDTC01158462.1_pt1 | contig 12812 bp, 13 predicted proteins | sample 811181 | NCBI WGS metagenome assembly MDTC01 (sample SAMN05326644, study PRJNA326480) | marine metagenome | isolation source: seawater | place: Pacific Ocean: North | collected 2011 | reverse complement strand
CCACAAATTTATTTCATCAAGGAAATTGGCAAAGAGTTTTTTCTGCAAAAAATAATTTAATTTTAAAAAAAAGTTTAATTTATTCTTCGATTATAATTTTTCTTATAGTTTTTTGGATGGGTTATTCAGGATTAATAGCATATTCACTGGACTCTGAAGTAATTCCAGACTTAGCTTTTTTCTATCTACTGCTTAACAAAACACAATTAATAACAATTATAGCAATATTAGTTTTAGCGCTTTCTTTGACTTTGAGTACTATCGATACTTTAATTAATGCGATTGCTAGTTTGATTATTGTAGATGGTAAAAAGATTAATAATTTATTAACTGGCAAAGACGTGATTAAAAAATCTAATTTAATTATTTTATTTTTATCTATAATAGTTTTTGTTATTGCATCTAAAGGATATAGTATTTTATATCTTTTCTTGTTGGCTGATCTAATATGCTGTGCAGGTGTAGTTACAATTTTTTATGGTTTTTTTAATAAAAAAATTAATTCAAAATTAGCCCTTAATTCAATTTTATTTGGTTTAGTTTCTGGCTTACTTTTTTTTCCCAATCAAACTTTTCAGAGCAGCATTTTAGTTGGAAATTTAATATCAAAAAACCAATTTAATGTATTAATTACAAATAATTTACTTTTTATATCTTTTATTGTTTCAATAATTGTTCCGCTGTTTATTATCTCAGCTTATTCTTTGCGTAATTCATTAAGATAAATAATTACAGCTATCCATATAATTATAAAACTTGCTATTTTGTGAGGATCTAATAATTCTCCAAAATAAAAGACACCAATAATAAATTGAGCAGTAGGTGTAATAAAAAATATCATGCTTGCCGCACCAATACCAACTAATTCAAATCCTTTTATATACAAAAAGAGAGGAGCAAGAGTCATTAGCCCAGCCCAAAAGAGATAAAAAGAAAGAAGAGGATTGTTAACTGAAAATATATTGAGACCTTTTTTTGTTAAAAAAATAAAAGCTAAAATTGCAAATGGAGTTAAAAATAAAGTTTCAATTAACAAACCTATATCTGAATCAACTTTTATTTTTTTTCTTATCAATGTATACAAACTAAAACTAATTGCTACGGTTAAACCAATCCACGGTAGAGCTTTATAATGAATTATAAGATAGGTAGTTGAAATAAAAACTAATATGATTGAAAAAATTTTATTCTTATTATATTTTTCTTTCAGAAATATAATTCCAAAAAATACACTGAATATAGGGTAAATATAATAGCCAAAACTTGAATCTAACAATCTTTCTGTAGAAACGGCATAAATCCATGTAAGCCAATTAATTACCACCAAAGATCCAGTTAAGAACAATAAAAAAATATTTTTTTTTATTTTAATTACAGAAGAAAATTGCCCCCATTTAGAATATATACTTGTTGTAATTATTAATAAAAACGCAGTCCAAATCGTTCTGTGTACAACAAGTTCCACAGGATTCGCAAATGATACGAATTTAAAATAAAAAACCCCAACAACACCCCACAATAATGATGCAGAAATAGTAAAAATTGAGCCTATTAAATAATTTTTTTTCATTGGTTAGTTAAAATATTAGAGTTAAATTTTTAATGAAATATATTGAAAAATTAAATATAAATACACTTAATAATCCTACGGAGGCTTGGGAGAGTTGGTTTAATCCAGCAGTTTGCTAAATTGCCGTACGGTTAACTCCGTACCATTGGTTCGAATCCAATAGCCTCCGCCATTAATTTATTGAAAAAATCTGTTAATTTTCACTGGAGCTTGTCTAATCATATATTTGTAAACATTTATGTTTTCTAAAACTCTTTGAACATAATTTCTTGTTTCTTTGAATCTTATTAACTCAATCCAATCTATGTAATCTATTTGTTTTCTACTTGGATCACCATTTATTCTTCTCCATGTTTTAACTCTGTTTGGTCCGGCATTATAAGCAGCAATTGCAAACGGATAAACGCCATTGTACTCTTGAAGAAGTGAGTTAATATAATAAGAACCCAACTTAATGTTATATTCAGGATCTTTTGTTAATCTACTAATACTGTAGGGAAGCTTTGCTTGTTTGGCTACAATCTTGGCTGTATATTTCATTAGCTGCATCATTCCTCTCGCTCCAACATAGCTATTAGCTCTAGTATCAAATTCACTTTCTTGTCGAATAATTGCTAAAATTAATTCTGATTCTGGCATTTTTCTTCCATTGATTTCTCTTGGGACTGTAATTATAGGGTAGTTAAACTGATTGTAGAATCTTTTTTGATACGAAGCTTGTTTTGATATTTGAATTGCAAAATCATACCTCCCTATCTTTGTAGCTAATTTTGCAGCCAAAACTTCACTACCTTTTTCAACGTTTAAAGAAGCAAGATGTTTTATTATATCTTTACTGTATTGAGTTCTGTCAAGTTCTTTTAGTAAAATAACATGCTTTATTAATTTATTTTCATTAAATTCTTTTTCATATTCTTTTGAATAATTAGATTGATCTTTTAAAGTAAATTCACCACCGTCATTAATTTCGTTAAATGATAATTGTCCATAGTATGTTGTGAGAAAAACAGAGCCTTCTTTGAAGTATTTTATAGAATTTTCCTTGTCCCCTAAAGCTTTGTAAGATCTACCTAGCCAATAAGCACCTCTGGCTAAACTTATTGGATAACCAACGTTATTATAAAAATTATCAAAATGTGTAATCGCATATTCTGGTGAATCTAAGAAAGATAAGGCAATCCATCCCGACAACCATTCTGCTTCTGCAAATTCTGGACCAAAATTTAGAGAATGTTCACTAGCAACTTTATACGCAAGCTTATATTTTTTTTTATATATTAAAGTTCTTACAACACTCTTTCTTTGTTTCCACCACAAGTCAGGACGAACAAGATATTCTTCAGTTTTATCAACAGTAGCATGCAAAATTTCTAAAGAAGAATCCAGTCTTCCTCTTCTATTACGCCATTTTAATCTGTCATATTGCAAACCAATATTTTTTTTTAAATGAGAAGGTACATCGGAAATAGATTTGTCAACACCATAAGAATTACTCATCAATATTTGTCTAGCATTGTATAAAGCCTTTTCATTCTTGGGCAAATATCTTAACATTCTTTTTAAATCCCAATATTTTGAATTCCAAGCAAGATAATCTGCTCTTTTTACATGATCCTCAGAATTTAAAATTTTTCTAAATTTTTTTCTATAATATCTTAAATCGTTTTTAGACAACTCTGCATTAACCCATCCTTCTTTAATTAATTTTACAGCTTTTTCCATTTTATTATTAAGCATATATGCTTCACCTAATTTCATTTTTCCTACGCCACTCAATGGTCCTTCAACGCCTGAATTTGGATATTCTTTTTCAAACCAATTAATAATTGCATTAGGTGTTGTGTTTTTTAAAATAATTTTATGTTCTGACAAATATCTCAATCTGTTTATTCTAGGGTAGTCGCTATTTCTTGTAATGAAAACTTGATACTCAGCAAAGGTTGCTCGATTACCTTTTTGCTTTAAATACATCCAACTTATAAGGTTTCTAAACTCTTTATCTTTAACTTTTTTTGTTAATTTTAAAGCACTATTCCATTTTTTTAATTTAACAAACTTAAGTATTTCTTTAGTTTTTTCAAAATCTTTTTTTGATACAACAGAAGATAGTTTTGCTTCTTTTAATACAGAAGATTTATAACTTTTTGGTTTCTTTTGAGGATATATAAATTTATTAACATTTATATTTTTTGTCAAAGTTTGTTTTTTCTCAATTTTTTTTGTTTTTTCAACAATAATTTTTTCTTTTTCTTTTATAGGTTTGTCTTTAGGCAAAACAAAATCTTTATTTGTTTTGATTGGTTTTTTATTAGTTTTTGGTTTTGTAAGAGGTAGTATCTTTTTATTAATTTTTTTAAATACGGAAGGTTTTTTTTTAGGGTAAACAAAATAAGCATCTTCAGCATGGATTCCTGTAGAAACACTTGTAGTAACGAATAAAAATACTAGACTAATTATACGAATAAGCATAAATTTAAGATAAAATTAATTACCTTATATTGTTTTATGTTTAAAGGATCAATTGTTGCGTTAATCACACCATTTAAAAATGATAGACTAGACGAGGAAAATTATTCAAGATTAATTCATCATCATATTAAAAATGGAACAAATGGTATTGTTCCTGCAGGGACCACTGGTGAATCTCCAACTTTATCACATGGCGAACATAGAAGGGTTATTGAAATAGCGGTAAAAGAATGCAAAAACAAAATACCTGTTATTGCGGGAACTGGTTCTAACTCAACTGCAGAGGCTATTGAACTTTCTAAACATGCTGAAAAATCTGGAGCAAATGGATTGTTAATTGTAACACCTTATTATAACAAACCCACACAAGAAGGTTTGTATCAACACTACAAAAAAATAAATAACAATGTTGGCATACCAATAATTATTTACAATATTCCTTCAAGGTCAGTAATAGACATGAGCGTAGAGACAATGTCAAAATTATTTGAATTAAAAAATATTATAGGAGTAAAAGATGCCACAGGTGATTTAAATAGAGCTGACCAACAATTGAAATCGATGGGAAAAGAATTTTTACAGTTAACAGGCGAAGATGGAAATGCTTATGAATTTAATAAAAGAGGAGGTCGTGGCTGCATTAGTGTAACCGCAAATGTTGCAGCTAAGTTATGTTCAGAATTTCAATCTGCGTCTTTATCAATTAATGATTCAAATTTACAAGCTCGAGCAAAAGAAATTAATGATTTACTTTCACCTTTACATAAAGCACTGTTCATTGAAAGTAATCCGTCACCAGTCAAATATGCAGCTTCATTATTAAAATTATCTCCAGAAGATGTTCGACTTCCGCTTGTAAAAGTTAGGGAGAAAACAAAAATTGCGATAAAAGACTCTCTTAAAGTTGCTAAACTACTTTAATGAAAAGAAAAACAGTATCTGGCCAAAAAATTATTTGCCTCAACCGAAAAGCTAGTTTTAATTATTTTTTTCATGAATTATTAGAAGCTGGAATAGCGCTCAAAGGTTCAGAAGTTAAGTCTTTAAGAGAAGGAAAGGGCAGTATAGCAGACTCTTATGCCGTAGATAAAAATGGAGAAATATTTTTAATTAACTCACATATACCTTTGTACAGACAATCTAGCTATAATAATCACGACCCCAAAGGAGAGCGTAAATTACTGCTTAATAGAAAAGAAATTAACAAATTAATAGGAAGAATAAATCAAGAAGGTTTAACTATAGTTCCTACCAAACTTTATTTTTTTAAAGGAAAAGCTAAAATTCAATTAGCTGTTGCCAAGGGTAAAAAATTATATGACAAGAGGCAAGTTAAGAAAAAAAGAGACTGGAACAGAGAAAAAGCAAGAATTTTAAGCAAAAACAACAAATGATTTTTTTGGGCATCGGATCTAATTTGAATTCTAAATTCGGCAATAGATTTTTAAATATTAAAAAAACTCTTGATCTTATTTTATATGAAAAAATCAAAATAAATAAAGTTTCAAGTTTTTATGAAACTCCATCTTATCCTAATTTAAAAAACCCTAGATTTATTAATATTGTAATTCAAATCGAATTTAATTTTAGTCCTGAAAATTTATTAAAAAAAATACTATTTATTGAAAAAAAAATGGAAAGAACTAGGAGTCTTAAAAACGAACCAAGAACTTGTGATATAGATATAATTGATTTTAATGGTTTATCGATCAATAAAAACAATATTATCTTGCCCCATCCAAAGGCACACGAAAGAAGTTTTGTTTTGCTTCCATTAAAAGAAATATGTCCTGCGTGGATACATCCAATTATGAATAAAAAAATAGACATTTTGATCAAAAATTTAAACACAAAAACAAGGAATGAGATTACAAGAGTAAAAGAAAATGCTATATTAGAAAAATGATCAACAATAATGAGCTTATAAATAAAGTAAAATCATATAATAAATTTTTTAATCCAGTTATTTTAACAAAAGCTTATAATTTTGCATTACAAGCCCACAAAACACAAAAAAGAGACGAAGGAGTCCCTTATGTTGTTCACCCAATAGCAGTCGCAAATATTTTATCTGATCTAAAACTTGATAGTGCAACTATTGCAACAGGTTTATTACATGACACTATTGAAGATACACATGCTACTTATAATACTATTAAAGAAGAATTTGGCGGAGAAGTTGCAGATTTAGTTGATGGTGTAACAAAAATCTCTGCTTTAGAAGAAAAAGTTTCAGACGATTCTAAAGCAGAAAACTTTAGAAAATTAATTCTAGCAACTTCTAAAGATATAAGAGTTTTATTGGTAAAATTAGCAGACAGACTACACAACATGAGAACTCTAAATTTTCTAAAAGATGAAAATAAAAAAATTAGAAAAGCAAAAGAAACCATGGAAATCTATGCGCCGTTAGCTGACAGGATGGGAATGAACAGAATTAGAGATGAATTAGAAGATTTATCTTTTTCAATATTGAATAAAAAGGCAAGAAACTTAATTGAAAAGAGATTAAAATTTATTAAAAACAATAGAGAAGATAATTTTAAAATTATATCTTTAGAATTAATCGACCTGTTAAAGTCAAATGGCATAAAAGCAATAATAGCCGGCAGAGAAAAAACACCTTTTTCTATTTGGAGAAAAATACAAAATAAAAAAACATCTTTGGAGCAACTTACAGATATAGTTGGATTTAGAATAATAGTGAATTCTACTGAGGAATGTTACAAAACATTAGGTATTTTTCACAGCAAATATTCTGCAATACCTGGAAAATTTAAAGATTATATATCAACACCTAAAATTAACAAATATAAATCCATACACACTTCATTAATTGGTCCAAAAAAACATAGAATAGAAATTCAAATTCGAACTAACGAAATGCATGAGTTTGCTGAACGTGGTATAGCATCACATTGGAAATACAAGTCGTCTGAAAAATTTTCTGATTTATCATGGCGCGAATATGATTGGTTGAGAGATTTAGTTGAAATTATTGAATTAGGAAATAGTCCTGATCATTACTTTGAGTATACAAAACTTCAAATGTTTCAAGACAATGTTTTTTGTTTTTCACCAAAAGGTTCAGTAATCAAGCTACCAAAAAATGCAACGCCAATAGACTTTGCTTATGCTGTGCACACCAAAATTGGTGACACTGCAATCGGCTGTTATATTAACGGCAGAGAATCAACTCTTCAAACTATTTTAAAAAATGGCGACATGATAAATATTATTAACTCAAAAAAAGTTTCTCCTTCTTTACATTGGCTTTCTTCCTGTAAAACGGGCAAAGCTAGAGCTTCTATAAAAAAATACTGGCAAGGTAGATTAGAGAATAAATCTAGCAACAAACCAAAAGAATATTCAAGCACTCTAGTAGTAGATATACCGCACCAACCTGGAATGCTAGGTGAACTAAGCAGTCTAATTGGTATTAACGGAGGGAATATATTAAACGTTGAAATGTTGAAAAAAAAGAATGATTATCTTCAATTTTCTTTTGATTTACAAATTAAAGATTTAAAAAACTTTACAAACTTGATAAGTCAAATAAAGCAAAAAAATTTAAACTTTAAGATTATTCGTCATAAAAAGAAAAAAAATGCTATCACAAAAAGAATCTTTGAATATTTTAAAAGAAGCTAATGCCCTTATAGAAGGACATTTTATACTATCATCAGGATTGCATAGTAGTCATTATGTACAATGTGCTCAATTATTAAGCAAACCAGAGAAAGCTATAAAAATTTGCAGTTCCTTAGCTGAAAAAATTATGCAAGAATTTAATAATATTGATCTAATTTTATCTCCTGCTATTGGAGGAATAGTCGTAGGTTATGAAATTGGAAAGCTGCTTAATAAAGAAACAATTTTTTCAGAGCGATTAAATAATAACTTTGTTTTAAGAAGGGGTTTTAAAATAGAAAAAGATTCTAATGTATTAATTGTAGAAGATGTAATAACTACTGGCAAATCAAGTTTAGAATGCTCAAAATTAGTGTTAGAAGCCAAAGCAAATATTCTTGGATATGCCTGTATAATTGATAGATCCAATAAGAAATCTCAAATAAAAGAAAAAATAGTATCTCAAATAGAAATTAATATACCTACTTACAAAGAAAACAATTTACCAAAAGACTTATCTTCTATTAAGGCGGTAAAGCCTGGCAGCAGAGGTCTTTAATGTCTAGAATAAGATTAGGAGTAAATATTGATCACGTTGCAACTGTAAGAAATGCTAGAGGAGAAATTTATCCAAGTCCACTAAGAGCAGCCTTGCTATCAGAAAAATATGGAGCCGATTCAATAACAATTCATTTAAGAGAAGATAGAAGACATATTAAAGAATTGGATTTAAAGCAAATTAGATCTAGATTAAAAATTCCATTGAATTTAGAAATAGCTCTTACAAACGAAATGGTTAAAATAGCACTTAAACATAAACCACACTTTATTTGTATTGTTCCAGAAAAAAGACAAGAAATTACTACTGAAGGCGGCTTAAATCTTGATTATAAGAAATTGTTTTTAAAGAAGATGATTTATAAATTGAAAAAAAAAGGTTCTAGAATCAGCTTATTTATTGAACCAAAAATTAAAGACGTTAAAACAGCAAAAAATCTTAATGCCGACTGCATAGAAATACACACAGGTAAAATTTGCAATCTCATTAATGAAAACAAGAAATATTTTAAAGAATTAAACAGGATTAAAGAAACAGTTAAATACGCAACAAATTTAGGTTTAGAAGTTCACGCAGGACATGGTCTCACTTATAAATCAGCGAAAATATTATCAAAGATAAAAAATATTAAAGAATTTAATATTGGACATTTTTTAATTGGAGACTCTATTTTTGTAGGTCTTCCTAGAAGTATTAAAAAATTTAAAAAAATTATTTAATAATGTTTATATACGGTTTAGGCTCGGATATAGTTAATGTTAATCGCTTAAAATCTATTTTAAAAAAAAATAAGTTTTTTAAAAAAAGAATCTTTTCAAAAAATGAAATTTTGTTATGTGAAAAAAAGAAAAATAGTCATTTGTGTTTTGCAAAAAGATTTGCGGCAAAAGAGTCTTTTTCAAAATCGTTAGGAACTGGAATTTCAAAAGGATTGAGTTTTAACGAAATAGAAATTAAAAATGATTTATTAGGAAAACCATATTTAAAAATTCATGGAAAAAGCTTAAAAACTGTGTACAAAATTATTAAAAAAAAAAGATTTAAGGTTTTTCTTTCTCTTTCAGATGATAAACCTTTTGTTATTGCAACTGTTATTTTAACTATTTGATGAAAAATAAAATTATTAACATTTCTATAAGCAATATAAAAACAGTATTATATGCTCTAATTATAGCTGTAACTATTAGATCTTTGTTTTTTCAACCTTTTTATATTCCTTCTTCCTCTATGGAGCCAAATTTATTAATTGGAGATAGAATTTTTGTTTCAAAATACTCTTATGGATACAGCAAACATTCATTTCCTTTTAGTCCTTCACTTTATAATAAAAGAATTTTGCACAAAGAACCTCAAAGAGGTGATTTAGTTGTTTTTAAAACGCCAGTTGATAATAGAACGGACTATATAAAAAGACTAATAGGATTGCCTGGTGACACAATACAATTTATAGATGGAGAAATTTTTCTCAATGAAAATTCTATCATAAGAAAAAAAATTAACTCAAATTATAGCATTAGATGTGGAGCAAACACTTTTCAAGTAAATGCTTACAAAGAAACTTTACCTGGAAATATTAATTATATAGCCGTTTACAATAAAGCAGGAACAACTAAAAATACGGACAAATACACAGTTCCAAAGAATCATTATTTTTTTTTAGGAGACAATAGAGACTGTTCAAAAGACAGCAGATTTTTAAGCAGCGTAGGTTACGTCAATCAGTTAAATTTAGTAGGTAAGGCAGAATTAATATTTTTTTCCAATGATACTGTTAGCGGAAGTATTTTTAAATTTTGGAATTGGAAAAATTCATTAAGAATAAATAGATTTTTTAAAAAATTATGAAAAATGAAAAATTTTTAAATCTTCAAAAAAAAATTAAAATAAATTTTAAAAATATCACAATTCTTCAAGACTCCTTAGTTCACAAAAGTTTTGATAGTAAAAAAAATAATGAAAAGTTAGAATTTTTAGGAGATCGTGTTTTAGGATTAGTTTTGTCAAAACATTTATTGAAAATTTACCCCAATGAAAAAGAAGGAATTATTGATAAAAAATTTGCTAACTTAGTAAATAAAAAAATGTGCGCAAAAATTGGAAAAAAAATAGGTTTAAAAAAATTTATGACATTAGGTGAGTCTCACAAAAACACTCAATCATCTGACGATAAAATTTTAGGTGATTGTCTTGAAGCTTTAATAGGAGGTATTTTTCTAGACAAGGGACTAGAAGAGTCTGAAAACTTTATACTCAATCATTGGAAAGATTATTTGGAAAAATCTGATTTTGTAGAATCGGATTCAAAAACCAAACTTCAAGAATATAGCCTTAAAAAATATAAAAAACTGCCTAAATATAAAGTCTCTAAAAAAACAGGGCCTCAACACAATCCACTTTTTAAAGTTGAAGTACAAATACCTGAATCCAAAAAATATGAAGCAATTGGTAGTTCAAAAAAAAATGCCCAACAAAATGCTGCGAAAAAACTATTAACGGATCTTAAAATATAATTATGAACTGGCAAGACGAAGGGTATTTGTTGTCAAAAAGAAAATTCAGAGAAAATGCGAATATAATTAATGTTTTTACAAACTCTTTTGGAAAAGTAAGTGGGATTGTGTATGGAGGAACTTCTAGAAAAATTAAAAATTATTTACAAATATCTAACAAAATATTTATTTTTTATAATTCTAAAAATGAAAATAGAATAGGTTATTTTAAAACTGAACTAGTAGAACCAATATCTCCTAAATATTTTAACGATAAAAAGAAAACAACAGCTTTGTTATCTTTGACTTCAATTCTTAATATTTTGTTACCAGAATCTCAACCTTATAAAAATATTTACAAATCCTTGGGTAATTTAATAAATAATTTTTACAATAAAGAATGGATTATTTTTTATATAAAATGGGAATTAAATTTGATTAAAGATCTGGGTTTTGATCCTAACTTGAACGAATTTAATAAAAATGAATTGAAAAATGGTGAAATTATTGATTTAAAAATTGATGGAATTATATACAAAGTACCATCTTTTTTAATTGCAAATACCAAACCTGAAAATATTACAAATTTTATGTTAAAAAAAGGATTAAATTTTACGAGAAGTGTTATGTTAAATAAGTTTTTTTTACCGAACAATTTAACTTTTCCAAAATCAAGAATTCTTTTAGAAAATTATTTTGATTAGTGTTTTACTTTAATTTTTTTGCAATTTCTAAAGCAAAATAAGTTACTATAGCTGAAGATCCTGCTCTTTTAAGAGAAATTAAACTTTCTAAAATAGCTTCTTCATTTATTAGTTTATTTTTTATTCCGTTTTTAATTAGACTGTATTCACCGGATACTTGATAAGAAAATACAGGAATTTTAAAATTATCTTTGATTCTCTTAATAATATCAAGATAAGGCATGCCTGGTTTAATCATAACCATATCCGCACCTTCTTTTATGTCCAAAGCAACTTCTCGCAAAGCCTCATTAGAATTTTTAAAATCCATTTGGTAAGATTTTTTATCTCCCTTTAGTTTTTTTTTTGATCCTACAGCATCTCGAAATGGCCCATAAAAATTTGAAGCATATTTTACTGCATAAGATAATATTTTTGTATCTTCAAAATTATTTTTATCTAAAACCTTTCTAATTTCGCCAATTCTTCCATCCATCATGTCAGATGGTGCTATGATATCACATCCCATTTGAGCTTGAATCAAAGATTGTTTAACTAAAATTTTTAAAGTTTTGTCGTTATCAACATCATTTCCTTTTAATATTCCATCATGACCATGGTTGGTGTAAGGATCTAAAGCAACATCACACATTGTTCCAATTTCTTTAAAGTTTTTTTTAATTAACTTTAAAGTTTTACAAATTAAGTTATTTTCATTTAAGGCCTCTGTTCCATTCTTATCTTTTTTTTTATTTGGCGTATAAGGAAAAAGAGCGACCAATGGTATTTTAAATTTACAAGCTTTTTCAATTATTTGGCTAATTTTATCAATGGTATAACGATTAATCCCCGGCATTGACTTTATAGGTTCGATTTTATTTTTTCCTTCTCTTATAAAAATTGGCAATATAAGATCGTTAACAGAAAGATTGTTTTCTGCCACAAGTCTTCTCATCCAATCACTCTTGCGAATCCTTCTCATTCTTAAAGCGGGATATTTGCCTACTATTTTCATAAATTAAAAATGTTTATACGATGTGACAATTAATATATTATACTTTGATAGTAAACTATTCTAAAAACAAATAGCAATGGGCAATTTAAACTCACATAAAGACTTTCATAAAGTAGAAGGCATAAAATTTGATATTTTAAAACTTAGAAGTGCGTTAAAAGCGATTCTTTCAAGAAAATCTTATGACGATGCTGCTGGAACAAAATATATAGCCGGCATATGTTTAAATCAAATTCCAGGAAAACCAGAATCTATTACTGGAGAAAATGTTAAAGGTATTTATTGGACAAAACCTGATAGCTCAGGGAAAGAAGAAATTAGAGCAAAAAAAATTAATGAATCTGAATATACAGAATTTGTGCCAGATTTAGCAGACACTTATTTCAAAGAAGTTTAT
>MDTC01268569.1_pt1 | contig 12813 bp, 12 predicted proteins | sample 811181 | NCBI WGS metagenome assembly MDTC01 (sample SAMN05326644, study PRJNA326480) | marine metagenome | isolation source: seawater | place: Pacific Ocean: North | collected 2011 | reverse complement strand
TCGATTGATCATTACGTGTTTTTGAGATACTGATTTATCATATTTATTTGCCCTCTTCATTGATTGCATAGCTCCTAAAAGTCTCTTTATTTCTTTCTGGGATTTTTCAATTCTATCCTCTAATGTCTGTAAAAATAGTTCTTTTTGATGAAGAAACGATGTGTAATTTCCACTGTATCCCTTCAGATGGGCGTCTTGGATCTCGACAATATTGTTGCATACACGATCCAAAAAGTATCTGTCATGGCTAACTATCACTAATGCGCCATCAAATGTGTTCAAGAATTTCTCCAACCAATCAAGGGTGTGGAAATCTAGATGATTGGTTGGCTCATCTAGGAAGAAGACGTCTATCTCCCTCAATCCTACTAACTGTCTAGCGAGTGCTACCTTGGCCCTCTCTCCACCCGATAATGAAGACAGGGGCATATCCATTGGGTGGTGTGCGAGATCCAATGCCTTCAGAATCTCCTGTGCGTGACCGGCTACATCTCCTCCGCCAGATCTTGCCATCAGACTCTGAAGTTCCTGATACCTCTCCATAGAGGGTTGCCAGTCACCATCATAGAATCCAGGATCTGCCATCTTTTCCTCTATTTCAGAAATCTCATCCTCTAATTCTTGAAACTGTCTTCCCCTTCTGTTTAGCTCCTCCCCTAAGGTCGCCTCCTCTACGATATCGCGTATCTGTGTAAGAAATGCTAGTCTCAGGCCAGCAGCGTAAGTTACATCTCCAAGATCTTGATCTTGATTACTAATTGTTCTAAGAAGAGTCGTCTTTCCGGCGCCATTATGACCGACTACGCCGATTCGATCTCCCTCATCTATCCTAAGGTTAATTCCTTCGAGAACTGTCGATGGGCCGAATGCTCTGTGTACGTCTTCCAGACGGATTAGCTCTCTTGCCACGGCGGTCCGTAGGGACGGGGGTTGAAGTGCTCATCGGTCTATTAGGCAGTAACAGGAATAGTCATCAATGATGACGATGCTGTGTATTCGTGGGCGGGATCAAGGAGTACTGGAACTCAAATAGCCGGAGGAGCAAGGTTTTTTCTGTTGCTACAGTGACTTTGTTGCTTCTAGCACCAATAGTTTGGTTTGGATTGGGTCATGTGATAGCGATGCAAGCTTTGACTTCTCCACATGGTTGCGGCATATGGGAAACCAATACTCCTACCAATTGGACCTCGAATGATGATTGGGAGTCGTTCGAGCCATGGCCTGATTCCGATGAAAGGATATCAATGAGGAAGAACTTTGACGTAGTTCCTTGGCAATTTGAGGACTATGAAAACGTTAGTTTTGAGAGTCGTGATGGCATAAACCTTGCAGCTTGGTACTCAGAAGTTAATGAGTCTGCACCTGTAGTAATCTTAGTTCATGGGGGCTATCTAAATGGGAAGTGTAAGCCTGAAGTTATTCTTACAGCTAGTTATCTAGCAGCCGGGGGAATCAATACTTTGATGATTGATCTTAGGAATAACGGCGATAGTGAAATTGTATCTGATTATATGTACCTAGGACAAAAGGAATATCTCGATGTCCTGGGGGCATACGATTGGCTAATTGATGAAAAATCCTATTCATCTTCATCCATAGGCTTGATAGGGATATCAACCGGAGCTTTGACGGCATCTTTGGCCTTTGGCGATTCAGAGATTCAAGCATTATGGTTGGACAGCGCAATCATTGATTTTCCAATGCTGGTCGAGAATGAATTGGAGAGGTTGGGCTATCCAAAAATGCTAGCATCTCCGGCTATAACGATGGGAGAGAGAATTATTGGCATTAATCCAAATGAAGTCCCTCCCGTTACAGCCGCTTCCAAGGCCGGAGATAGGCCAATGTATCTAACGCATGGAGAAGACGATGGGAGAATATCTCCCCAGCACTCACAGAAATTCTATGATGAAGCGATTTCCTCGGATGCTAATGTTACATTGTGGATGATTGATGGCAGTGGGCATGTTGATGCCGTTTGGGAGCATCAGATTGAATACCAAGAGAGATTGGTTAGCTTCTTCAGTGGGGCGTTGGAAAATAAGATTATATGAAATCCTTTGGCCTGATAAAATCGATAAGATTCCATGAATCGCCTTCCTCTCTGATTAATGCCGCAGAGGCAGTAGGCATGACTTGCAAATTTCCAGTCAGAGATTCCAATAACATCTCACACCCTGGATTATGACCTATTATCATTGTAGTTGAGTCATCATCTAGATCCCTTGATATTGATAGCAATACTTGTATGGGGGCAAGATATAATCCAGATGCGAACTCCCTTGGAAGATCAGAAAATTCGGAACCGAGTGCATCAAAAGTCTGTGTAGTCCTCAAGGAGGTACTAACCAATATCTTATCCGGTTTCCAACCACATCGTAAGATCTCGTTAGCAGTTGATGGAGCGTCTCTGAGGCCTCTTGAGTCTAGTGGCCTGTCGTGATCTTGTAGATTGGGGGCATCTCTACTGCTATGGGCATGCCTCATAATTACCAAGCGTCTATTCATGACCTATTCCTCGGAGAATTTGGGATCTCTTTTTTCCATGAAGGCTGCAACTCCCTCAGCGAAGTCTGGCGACTGGGCTGAGGATACCATCAAGGCTCTCTCAAATTCTAATTGGGTCTCGAAAAATGTGGATGTGGAAGCATCTAGGAGTTGCTTGGTCGATCTACGACTATTTACAGACCATTTTCCCCAATCTTTTGCAGTCTTTATTGAACGCTCCAGTAGATCTTCAGAAGATGTTACCTCGTCAATAGCCCCAAATGCAAGAGCTTCATTAGCTGACCATACCTCATTGTTGAAGAAGAATTTCTTAGCTCTTTGGCTTCCTACAAGCCTTGGGAGTAACCATGTGGTCCCTCCATCTGGAGACGCACCCAATCCGAAGAATGCGGCTGCTATCTTTGCTTTTTCTGAGCATATCCTATAGTCTGCGGAGAGAGCTAGTCCAAGTCCGCCGCCGGCCGCCGCACCATTAATAGCGGCAATGAAGACTGTCTCATTGGCTCTGATTTTTAGGATTAGGGAATGAAGAGAGTTTGTCATTTCACTAACCATGTTTCCTATAGTTCCATCATCTATAGCTTCTGCAAATTCATCAATAGGCCCTCCGGCACTGAAGAATCTACCAGAACCTGTAAGGATAACTGCCCTACATGAGGGATCTTCCATTAGAGATTCTATTTGTCTGACTAATGGCTGGAAGTTTTCTGGATTGAATGTATTTCTAGAAGCTTCCAATGACATAGTCAGGATTGCAACTCCTCCATCTTGACGCTCGACGGTGGAAGACATGATTGTCGAAGAGGGGCCTCATTATTGAACTCCATGAAGGTGATAAGTATAACCTCACTGGGATGTACATGATTACACGAGATGCCATATATATCGGCGGAGAGTGGGTCCCTGCCAGTGGAGAAGAAAAAATTGAGGTCATTAATCCAGCGACAGAGGAGATAATCGGCACTGTGCCTGTTGGCTCAAAAAGTGATATAAATGATGCAATTTATGCTGCAAGATCAGCCTTCTCATCGTGGTCTAAATCTAGTATAGAAGTAAGGCAGGGCTATCTAAATGCCATATCTGCCGCTATCTCAGAGAGAGGGGAAGAGATTGCAGAGGTAATCACTTCCGAAGTTGGTACTCCCATCAATTATTCAAAAATGGCCATGGTCGGGACCCCTAGGGTAGTTGCTAGGTCATATGCCAAGATCCTTGACTCATTTGAATGGGAGGAGGAAGTAAGAAATTCATTGATCGTCAAGGAGCCGATTGGCGTGGTCGGCATGATAACACCATGGAATTTTCCACTTCATCAGATAGTCGGGAAGGTTGCGCCCGCGCTAGCTTCTGGGTGTACGATGATTCTGAAGCCGTCCAAGGAAGCCCCTCTAAATGCGTTTATTCTTGCTGATATCATCCATGAGTGCGGAGTTCCTGCAGGAGTATTCAACCTAGTTTCTGGACATGGCAGGGAAATTGGTGAGTCTATCTCATCTCATCCTGATGTAGATATGGTGAGCTTTACAGGTTCCACAGCCGCGGGAGTCAGCGTTTCTAAGGCGGCATCAGAAACCGTGAAGAGAGTGACTCTAGAGCTCGGTGGAAAGAGTGCGAATATTATCCTCGACGATGCAGACATGGTCAAGGCTGCTAAAATGTCAGTTTATTCTTGTTTCAATAATTCTGGACAGGAGTGTTCGTCATTAAGTCGTCTTCTCATTCCATCTAGTCATCGTGATGAGATTATCAAAGTGATTACTTCGACAATGGAGAGATACACCGTTGGAGATCCAATGAATGAGTCCATTAAGTGTGGACCAATGGTTTCTCAAAGCCAGCAAGAGTCTGTCAGTGGATATATTTCCAAAGGCATTGCCGAAGGAGCGACTTTAATTTCAGGAGGTCTTGGGTCACCGGATGGAATTTCAAAGGGTTTCTTCGTAAAGCCGACTGTTTTCGCAGATGTTACCCCTGAAATGACTATCTTCAGGGAGGAGATTTTCGGACCTGTACTTTCCATAAGCACCTATGAGACAGAAGAGGAGGCGATAATGATGGCGAATGACTCTGAGTATGGCCTATCTGGTGGCGTCTGGTCGGGAGACGAGGGGCGGGCTATGCGTGTTGCCATGGAGATGAGGACCGGTCAGGTCAGCATCAATGGAGGTGCCTTCAACATCAGTGCCCCATTCGGAGGCTACAAGCTCTCGGGCAATGGAAGGGAGCTTGGTTCCCACGGCCTAGAAGAGTTCCTAGAAATCAAGGCCATCCAGAGATAGACTGGTTAGATCAATTTCCTACCCACTCAGCATCCTTGCGTTCAAGGAATGCTTGAACTCCAATCTCCTTGTCTTCCGTATCGAACAGGGCGACGAATTCTGATCTTTCAGTCAAAACTCCCTCGCTGAATGGTAGTTCCAGCGAGGCGCGAATCGCCCTCTTGGCAACTTTAGTTGTGTAGGGGGACTTCTTTGCGATGATGTTTGCTAAATCCATTGTCGACTCTTCGAGTTCCTCTGGCTTTACCACTTTATTCACCAACCCAATTCCGAGAGCGTCTTTTGCATTTATCATCTCTCCTGCTAAAACAATCTCCATGGCCTTCCCATATCCAACAAGTCTGGAAAGTCTCTGTGTCCCTCCGCCTCCTGGAATTAGTCCCAAATTTATCTCGGGCTGGCCGAACATCGATCTTTCTGAGGCTATTCTAATATCACATGATAGAGCGAGTTCGGTCCCTCCTCCGAGGGCGAAGCCGTCCACCATAGCTATTGTCGGCTTGGACAGGTTCCAAATCGCTTCCCAGGCGTTGTCTTCGAAAAATGGTCTTACGTCATCCGAGTTCTTACCTGAAAATTCTGAGATATCTGCACCAGCTGCGAATGAGTGGGGCTTCTTCCTCTTTCCCTCTGGTGGCTCTGATGGCTGTGCCCCTCTGATAATCACACATCTCACTCTATCGTCCGAATCGGCCCTTTTACATTGTTTTTTTATTGAAAGATGTATTTTTTCGTTTAGTGCATTGAGTTTCTCAGGTCTATTAAGAGTCCATACAGATACCAATCCCCCAGGAGGGCTTGATCCATCAATCTCAATATCCGTAACCAACAATACGTCTTCTTCCATGTTTATCGCAGACATGGATGTGGTTTCAACGTATCATTGACTGCCATCTGAGTTGACAACGGGGGGGAGTGGGGGCATACCGGGAGGAGGGAGTGGGGGCATACCGGGAGGAGGGAGTGGGGGCATACCGGGAGGCAAGGGCGTCTGACTCGCTTCTTGAGAGGGCGTCTCGACCATTGTCTGCCCCTCCTTTTGGGGAATTTCCAAAGGTGATCTGATCATCAAAACTCTGTTTGAGTCTATTCTGAAGTAAGTTATTCCAAGGGGCTTTCCAGTATCTGGATTTTCAGGTTCTTCAAAGACCTGAATATCATGTTCTCCATCTCTGAGCAATGATGCTAGGTCCTCTCCATCCTCTGCCTCAGACCACTTCCTAGCCATGGATGCCTTCCTTTCAGCGAGTTTCATCCTTCTTCTTCGCTCGATATCAGAGAGCATCTTCTCCCTTTTCTCCCTTCTCTGGGCTATGAATCCTTCAATTTCTTCTTCTTCGTCGGAAACTGCGTCTCCCTTGGCAACATATTTCATTGCGATATTAGCACCCTCAGGCATGATTGGAGGGTCAATTTTGATACCCGTATCATCTGATAGTTGAGCATTTCCTTGGGGAGTCGTGATGACTGGCAGTGAGGGAGGTGGAATCATTACAGGCAAAGGGGGCATTGGCATCATTGGAGAAGTGGGTGGCCTTCCACGTGATCTCCTCAATTCGGAGTCTTCTACTTCAGATACCTCTACTGATTCATCCTCTGACAGATTTATTTCAGGTTCCGACGGAGGGGAGATTGATTCGGATTTTTCTCGAGTGGGAATGACCATCTTCTCACGGCCGGTAAAAATCAGAAGAGAAGCTAGGGCCAAGAGAACAGTTCCTCCGGCTATTCTCTGTGTTAAATCGACCTCTCCTTGAAAGGCCAAAAAGAGTATCATGCCTACAATTAGGGCAATCCAATTGATTAGTCTAGTCAGAGAAACCATGCCACTCCCAGCCTTGACAGGAGGGGGTATAACTTCACATTGACGGATGAGTGATGGCTTCAGACAGCGCCTTCAGAGATTTTCCCCTGTGTGATAATGTTGATTTTTGTGATTTGCTCATTTGCCCGAAAGACAATCCATTTGAGTCATCTGGAAAAAAGATTGGATCATAGCCGAAACCGCCGTCTCCGCATATATTTTCACCTATCTTTCCTCTGCAGACTCCAGTCGTCACTATTCGAGTACCATTCATCATCAGAACAGTCACCGCTCTGTACTCACAGTGTCTTTTTCTTTCTTCACTCATTAGTTTTAGAATACCATCAAGTCCAATCGTCTCGAAAACATATGATGAATAGACGCCGGGAAACCCATTTAATGAGTCTATGAATAGTCCAGAATCCTCGACTAGGATTGCGCAGTTCATAACTTCTGATTCTGATAACATATTAATTGCCTGCTTAGATTTTGAAATGGCTACTTCCATCAGTTCTGATGACTGTGGTTCAATAAAATCTGGAGGTTGTCCATCAATAATGAGAAGCTCAACGTTGTGCCCTAGTGGCTCTAGATACTCTCTAGCCTCATCTAACTTTTTTGAATTGCCTGTTGCAAAAATTATTCTCATTAAACTACCCCATATATCTGACCCGATTCCTGATTTGATTGAACCTAGAAATTACTGACTCCGGGCTATAAGGAGATTCGGTGGATGACGATTCACTATATCCAATTAGTACGTCCTCAATCCCTTTTTCAAGCTCAGAATGACTCGCTGAAAGACATTCATTCAATACTTGGAGATCCTGTCCCATATGCTCCAGTTCTGCAGAAATCCTAGATAGTCCGAAATCAAGTAATGATATTTTTCCTGTTCCATCAATCATGATGTTATGAGTTGTTAAATCTCCATGTGAGAGGCCAAGTTCATGTAGTTCTCTAATTTTTTCACCTATTTTAAACATGTAATCTTCTCCTATTGAGTCTCCGACTAGTGATTCATAGATTGGGTTTCCTCCAAGTTTAGAAAGTACCATCCAACCCTCCTCATGATTTATCTGAAGGAGTCTGGGTGCAGAGAATTGAGTAATCTGTAATCTGGAAAGTACCTTGGCCTCTACAGTAATTCTACTCTTCGTCAGCCTGGCATCTAATTCCATATGCCTGTAACCCCTTCTCCTACGTGACTTGAGTACTGCTGGGATGCCTAGCCATAAGCCTGAAGTTACCCTCGCCTCGGCCCCGATATGAATCATTTCAGACTCTTTCCAATATTGGAAGCATGGGCCGGCCATGGCTATGGGAGGTCACATACCTTGAAAGCGATTCCACCGAAGCGAACTCTGGAGAAACATATGGAAATGCCATCAGCGCCTTCGCCAAGAGGGCTAGTAGTGCCGAAGTTCTTCTCCGAAGAGGAGATTGAATTAGAGGCAAAAAGACTGTTTGAAGCAATAGGCCAGAGCTCCCGATGGAATATGAGAATTTGTAGATCAATTTCACCATTGACATTAGAAATTAACCATTTAAAGAAGCAGAAAGATGTTTTTCTGATAGCTCATTCATATCAAACCCCAGACATTGTCTACGGCGTTGCTGATTCTGTATCCGATAGTTACACTTTGTCTAAAGCAGCACGGGATGCTCCCCAGAGGACCATTCTCTTCTCTAGTGTGAGATTCATGGCCGAAACCGCAAAGATTGTCAGTCCTCACAAAACCGTTTTACATCCATCTCCTGATGCCGGCTGCTCATTGAGTGATGGGATTAATGCGGACGATGTGATCAAATTAAAGGAGAAATACCCGGGGGTTCCTGTAGCATGCTACATCAATACTACAGCATCAGTCAAGGCAGAATGCGATGTTTGCGTAACTAGTAGCAACTATCTGAAAATATGCGAGAGACTCCCGGGAGATAAGGTAATTTTTGTTCCGGATAGATTCATGGGAAAACATATCCAAAAACATCTTCAAGGTAGGAAAGAAGTGATTATTTTCGATGGAGAATGTGAGGTTCACGCCGAGTTCACTGGGGAAAAGGTAATTTCATGGAGAGAGAGGATGAGTTCTATCGGTATCGACCTTCAAGTTCTTGCACATCCGGAATGCGACGCAGGAGTTTTGGAAGAGAGCGACTTTGTCGGAAGTAGTGAGCTTTTGATGAAGGAAGCTATGCGATTAGCTTCGATAGGGAGTCAGGATATCATGCTAATTACTGAGTGTGGGACAGCTGAGAGAGTACTTGCAGAGAGTGAATATGAGATAAATCTCCTAGGCGCCTGTGTCATGTGCAGACACATGAAAAGGACTCAACTAGAGGATATCCTACAGGCACTCAGGGACCCCATGCCAGATCAGATAATTGAGATTGATGAAAATATAATTAATCGTGCGAGAAAATCACTTGATGAAATGTTCAGACTTGCTGAATAGAAGTGTCATTTTTCAGACTGTTTCTGTCTCGCCCATGTGAATACTAATGGAATCAACAATACTACCGACGTCTGTAAAATTACGGAGGAATATGGTTCAAAGGTCTCTTCTAGGTTGTACCATTTCAACTCTGCTTCCCCATTATTTCCAGTTTCAATCCATCCGACGCCCCCCAGAAGAGCCTGTGGACTAGAATGGCTTTCATCCTCATCAAATGTCAGTTGTTCTGTCTGATTTGATTCTATTTGGTAGATAAAGACTTGAGTTGTCTCAGATTCCTCGGGATTGGATGCGCCTGGCTGGAATCTAGGAATTTGGAGAAAGGCGACATTCCCATTTCCTATACTAGGAGAAGACGACTCCCATATCGGAGTAGATATCATAGTCTGCATACCGGAAAATGCATCTGCGAAGACTGTCCTATTTATTGGCCCTACATCTACCACTACAGCGACTGCTTGACCATCAATTGCAATATCTACAATATTAGACTTTGAGTAATTTATTTCCACTCCTGACTGCTCAGATAAAAATTCATCCTGTGCAATATCTGCAATTACGTCTAGGTAGATTGCGGTGGTAGGGCTGGCCTCGGTAAGTGATGAGATGTACACTGTCGGACCTGAGGAATCGTTGTATATTGACCACGCGACAGAGTTTCCAGATACCTCTAGCGTATCTACCTCATTGGATATTCCCCCTAATTCTGAGATCTCTTGTTCTGAGTTCATCGTCAAAATACCATCTACGGTTAGCATCACAATGAGGGGATTTCCATTTCCATCATATCCGATATCTGAAATATCAATCTCAAAATCAACATTCTTAGAGAATATTGGCAGATAGGGATTATCTAGAGATTCTAGATCATAGAGATCTACTCGAGTCTGATTATTTACTAAAAGATACGAGCCTGAAATCGATATACTTGGCTCTTCCAACCAAGTAGGGCCGGATATTAATTGGCCTTGTCTTCCCTCTAAGCTAGTATTCAATGCAGTAATCTCAACATCATCTATTCCGTCCATTTGAGGATCTACTTCTATTCCTATCAGCCAATCATCAGAGCCGGCGGCGGAAGTTGGCCACTCAACTCCTTCTACGGGAAAATCTTGATGTGTAGCATCCCAAAGAAGCACAAAACCAGTAGATAGTAGTAAAGCGGCTATGAAAACGCTGGTCTGCTTACTTCCCGGTTCCTTGAGGAGGGAAAGCTTCTGTCTGGCATAATTCCTAGCGCCCGTAAAGAAATTTTTTGGATTATCAATAAGCCTAGCAAGCTTCCTGGTGAATAGCCTTTCATCAGCGATCTTCCAAATCCCCTTATGTGTCCTCTCCGTGACTGACACAGCTGCAATTGCAACAATCATCCCCCCAAGTATATCTATGGCCCAATGAATTCCCAGGTAGACAATAGAGAAGGCGGTCAAAGCTAGGAAAGCCACTAGGAATCTTCGAAAATTTAGCCACCTTCCATCTTCGTCCCATCTCGTCATGGTTAGCCATATGGCAAATGGAAGACCGATGTGTAGACTAGGCATTCCATTAGTAAACGGATCTATACGGGTGAACCAGTTGTGAATCTCAGGAGTCAGATCATAGGCTACAGTTTCCATGAGGGGAATGTAGTCTCCCGTCACTCTTACATTGAAGAATAGATAGAATGGAATTGCTAGAATGTAGACCCAGAACATCGAAAGGGAGACGCGATCTGCCATATGACGATCATCGAAGTATATTGGATATACGAAGGAAGCGAAAGTCGCTGTCATGAATCCCATGACATAGAAGTGTGTTAGGGCCACATCCAAGAAATCGTTTCTGAAGCCTTCCTGTACCCACAGTACTATGTCTCCTTCGATGGCGTAAACGTAGGGAGTCATGTCTAGTTGTGTGTTGGCCATCAAAATTCTATCCAAGCCATCTAAAATATCCTTCCATAGATATACTGAGAAAACCACAATCATGTGTGCCCAGTATCTTCTGAACATATCTATGAAGCCCTCGATTCTGACTTTAGCATAAGGGGGCTTGAAAATTGGCATCATTGCTACGCTGATGAGAATAGCACCTGTTATCCAGGTAATGTAAATCCCGCTTCCTACGGCCATTCAATACCTCCCGAGAAGTATGTTTGACATGAATTCGACCCTTGAAATTACTATTTTAGGTGATCTTCACTTGGTGAATATCACCTTTCTCCAATGATGAAAGTATCTCTTCAACGACCTTACTGAACGATAATGCAGTTTCTCCTTCTGGTTCTGCCACAATCCTATGAACTCCATCATCCCCTCCCCTCACCACTCCTGGGTCGAAGGGTAGTCGCCCTAGGAAGGGCACTTCTAGCTCATGTGCAGAGTCTTCCCCCCCTCCTGATTTAAACAGATCTAAGGTTACAGACCATTTTCCCTCGGGTGAAGCAGTAATATCGATAGGGACCCCCGTTGGTCCAATCATAGAGAATTGACTACCAGCTTCCGCGGTTCCTGAAATGGTGTAACCACTCATATTCTCGACCACGCCAAGAACAGGGACTGATATTGTCTTGGCAAAATTGATTGATTTTCTACTGTCCAAAAGTGCGACTTCTTGAGGAGTGGTTACAATAACCACTCCATCCAAATTTGGTAGTGTCTGGCTTACTGTGAGAGGCTCATCACCGGTTCCGGGAGGGAAATCTATCACAAGAGTGTCAAGCTCTCCCCATGCCACATCTCCGATAAATTGCTGAATGGCGCCGAGTTTTATCGGTCCTCTCCAAATTACAGGCTTATCCGGATCTTCAATCAGGAATGCCATTGAAATGACCTTTATCCCATGGGGACCTATTGCGGGAAATATCTGACCGTCTTCTATGTGGAGCTCTGTCCCCTCAATGCCTAGCATTTTGGGCACATTAGGACCTGTAATATCTATGTCCATTAGTCCAACTTTCTTCCCCATACGAGCTAGTGAAAGAGCTATTCCGGTGGCCACCGTAGTCTTTCCAACACCTCCTTTTCCAGAGAGAACCATGATTTTATGGCGGATTCCCTCACTCATTTTTGACATTCTCATTTTTCTTTGCATCTGTTGGTAGGCCTGCTCCATCTGAGCTCTCTGATTCGAGTTAGCTTCCTCTTCTGCTTGAGAATCAGGAGAATGGTGTGACACGGGCGAATCTGCCATGATACTTGGTAAGAGCGGGCATACTTCAATGCTAGTCTAGGTAATTTTAATTAATTGCTATTGGGGTTGAGTTAATTTAGTTCAATTCATTCGGAAATCTGTGAGGTTTCTATTCGTTTGTGTAGGTAACACTTGCAGGAGCCAAATGGCTGAGGCGATATGTAAGAGTCTTGGACACTCTGCTAATTCTGCTGGGACACACCCTGGAAGGGAAGTTAATGCAAATGCAATCAGAGTACTAGAAGAAAGGGGGATAGAGTCAATGGGACTTTTCCCTAAATCAATAGATGATATTGAAACCGACGGCTATGATAAGATAGTTAGCATGGGCTGTGGAGTACAATGTCCCAAACTCCCCATTGACTACGACTGGGGACTAGATGACCCTCATGGAAAGTCGATAGAAATATATAGATCGACACGAGATTCGATAATTGATTTGATGCGTGAATTGATTCTAAAAGAGACCGACGCTTAGAAAAGCGATTCTGCTTTCCCAACATTCACACGAGTGTAGTGTAGTGGTTATCACCCGGCGTTGCCAACGCCGGAACCCGGGTTCAAATCCCGGCACTCGTACCATTTTATCTGGAAT
>MDTC01042338.1_pt1 | contig 12814 bp, 3 predicted proteins | sample 811181 | NCBI WGS metagenome assembly MDTC01 (sample SAMN05326644, study PRJNA326480) | marine metagenome | isolation source: seawater | place: Pacific Ocean: North | collected 2011 | reverse complement strand
TTGAGTTTAAAAATAAGTTAGGGTTTGATCATGCGTTACAAAGAGCGGACGCTAAGAGAACAGGTAATCCCGGCGCTTTAAGAACTTTAATTAAAAAGTCATATAATCAAGCTTTTATAGGCCAGAATCCAAGTATATTTAATGAAGGTGGGGCTCTTCCAGAATATGGAAAAACAAACCCGGAAGATAGGAAAAAAGCTCGTGCAAAATTAATATCGACTGTCTCCGGCAGGGGTAGACCGAGGGGGGCTGAGGGTTTTATTCCAAGCTTCTCCCCGCTAGGAGACGCTGTCACAAGAGAAAGAGCGGCGGGAGTTCCTGTGTCTGCGATTCGGGTCAGCTCAAGCCCCGCTTTAAAGGGACCCGAAAACCCCAGAGGTCTTGGAGTTCACAATACAATCGATGAGCCCGCGGGCCTTGGGCAGGGTATTAGTAGATCAAGGAGAATGGGGATAAATCCAAAGACTCATGGTGCCGCTCTAGGCCTTGTGCCTAACTTTTTCATGACAGCTGGTGGCGGCGGTCCTGTTGAATATGTCAGAAAAGCGTCAAAATCAGATGCAGCTAGCAGTATGATTGCATCAGGGGGCAGAGATGTTTCATCTGGAGGGAAAGAAATTAAGTCGGCTGCAGACAAGATGTCTATAGCCGCAAATGTGATGCAGGGGCTTTTTATGGCATCATATTTTGCTGGGCCAGCTTTAGAAAGGAGAGGCGTAGATACGAGCGGCATACAAGGAGCCATAGGCGCGTTAATGGTAAGCACATCCATTAAGTCGATGCTACAAGGTGCAAACAGCCCGGATAGTAAAGGTTTTTACTCGTCAGCAAAGTCAGCTATACGAGGTCAAAGACTAAATAATGTAAAACTCCTTATGGAGAAAAACATGGGGGGTAAATTCACAGGCAAATCATCACCAGTTAGGGGAGCGGGCGCTAGGGTCTGGTCGGGTATGAAAGGTTTTGGATCATCTTTGATAGGCGCGGATGATATGAAGGCCGTGGGAAAGGGCGGCGTAGGGCAAAGGGCGTGGGCCGGTACGAAACTTTTAGGAAAAGGAGCGGCTAAGGTATTCGCTGCGCCGCTTACTATAGCTGCCGCCACCTACGCTGGATACAAAGCAACACAAACTACCCCAGAGGAAAAAAAGAGATTAGAGAGAGAAGAAAAATTAAAAGAAATGCAGGAGAAGGATTATAGGCCTGCTTTAGCGGACTTGGGGTCAAAAGTTTCAACTTTTTCAGGATCGTTTTCTAGATTGTCTGGAGGACAAAAAAGCGCAGCTTTTAAAGATATCGATAAGTTTGTTTACGGGGAGGATATTAGGGGAAAAGCTTCCGATGAGGAGTTTGAAGAAATACAAAAAAGTTATCTTGATTTTGTAAAATCTTTTGACGGCGGATCGGGGGCTGTAAAAAATGCAGGTGATACACTTCAGGAAACTTTAGAAAGAGTTTCGAAAAGTTTGGGAAAAGTCGATAAGGCTGCTCAAGATTTAGAAAGGGAAGATTTTTTCAAAGGGATGGGACCGGCGCGGGAAGGGAAGTTTGGTGGCGGAGCCTTTGGGTGGCGTCAAGTTCCGAAAGCTCTTTTGGGAGAGGGTAGCGAACTAGGCAGCGAAATATATAGCCCTTATTCGAAAAAAGGTTATGAGAGACAAAGATTGACGACTTATCAGAATGGTCGTAACGTCCGCTTCAGTGGACCCCAGTATAGGGATATCGCCACAGATATAATAAATAAGCCAAGAATAGAAAAAGACGCAAAAGCTTTAGCTGAAAGAGCTTTTGAGAAAATGGGCGGAACAGACGCTATAGAAAAAAGAGTACTCGAGCTGGCTGAAAAACAAGGAATAAAACCCTCAGAAGCTTTAGACAGGATATTAAAAGGGCCAACTCAAGCACAAAATGTCGCTACATTAAAAAATTTCTTTACGTCACCGCCCGAAACATGGGGAGATAAGCTCTCCGCTGCAAAAAAGGATCCATTATCAGCGACCAACTATAAGGCTAATAGGTTTCAAAACCTTGGCTTACCAGAAGAGGAGTATAAAGCCATATTTGGCAAATTGGGTGAGATAGGACAAGTCAACTCTAAAGTTAAAACGCACGTCAACGCATCTTTTCAGAAGTATATTTCTGATTTAATCAATTCCAAAAGAATGAAAACGTCTCTAGACTTAAGGAGCATGGCGGCTGATAAACTGAAAATGGATACGCCTTTGGAGCAAGGAAGGTTTGCGGTGGAACAAATGCAAGCCAAGAACGCAATAGAGGCTTCCAAAAGAGCCGTTTCTGAAATAAGGACTAAAGCTGCTTTTATGAAGCAGTCGAACCAACAAGAAAGGGATTATCAAAATGCTTTAACTGCGAGTACTAGGGGTCTTTACGGAGAAGCTGATATCAAGTTAGCTAATTCGAAAGCTAAATTAAAAGAAGAATATGATAAGCAGGTAGGTATCATAGCAGAAGAAAGAAAACAGGTTGAAGAAACCAGCAAGGCCGACATAGCCAAAATAAGACAACAAATAGCTAAAGAGTCTCCTAGTGGAAAGACAGCATCATCAATCATGGCTCAGCTGGATGCTTTTATAAAGAAATCCGAAGACCCAAGTTTTGATTTTGATAAAGCAAAAGAAACAGCAAAAAACAAGCAGGGATTAGTTTGGAGCGTTAATGAACAGCTACTTGGTAAATACACGGAAGCTTATTTAGACTCACTCAATAAGAGAACCAATAGAAACAAATCTATAGATCTGACCGAAAAAACCAACGAAGACGCTCTAGTAAATCAAACTGATCTTATAGAAAAGGGGAATCTAATAGATAGACAAATAATAGATAATAAATATAAATACAATCGCGTTTTGGATCTGCAAATAAAACACGGTGAAGCCAACTTAGCTGTTGATAGAGCCAGATTCGGAAAAGAAGATGTGGCTTCCGGGAGGATAACAGGGTCTCAATTCGCGCAGGAACAGCGAGCAATGAGATCAAAGCTGAGGGACGCCGGGGGGATGAAAGGAATATCCACCTATGACCCATCTACCGGTAAGTGGACCCACGCCCCCGGTGCGGAACAAGCTTCGATGGGGGATATATTTAGAGAGGAGTGGGCGCAAGGGCCAAGGGATCAAGCAGAGGCTTTTGAAGCCGGAATGGCAGACGTTGCTGTTACCGTAAAAGACTCAATGAAGGACGCTATTAAAAATATAGCTTCTGGAGCCGACAGTTTTAAAGACGCCATGTTTAACGTTTTCGCGGCGGTGGCCGACAAGCTTGCCGATCAGGGAATCAGCATGGGCGTTGATTCAATGTTCAACTGGTTAAGTAAAGTTGGGCAGAATAAGCACGGCGGCTATATCCCTCGTGGATATAATCAAGGCGGAGTTGTAGCTGGCGGTTCGGGGGTTAGGGATGACGTAATGACCCGTATGCAAGGCGGCGAATATGTGATCAAGAAAAGCGCTGCTCAAAAGATCGGTTACGGAACGCTTGGCGCGATAAATAGTTACGGAGGAGGTGGGAAGGCTAGAGTTTCTCTTGCTAAGGAATTTTTATATACTGGCGATGATCCCAGAAGGCCGACTGGAGGAAATTATAACGTTAGCAGAAACCTTTCTACCGCAGCTTTGTTCAGGGAAGATGATCCGCAAACCAGCGAGATGTTTGGCAGGCAATCAACTCTTACGAGTTATCTCGAATACAGAAGAAAAGAACAGGAAAGAAGGGATAAGATTCTTGACGGTATAAAACAACAAAAAAGACAAAGGTTGACAAACGCCTATATGAGCGCTGCGATGAGGATCGGTGTCGCAGCTATGCCCGCGGGAGGAGATAACCCCGCTACAGTTAAAGGTCCCGGTGGAGCAACTCAGCATAGGTTTGTTGGCGATGGGGGAACTGCTTACGGTGGACCCGGTGTATCGGGCGGACTCAAAGGGACCGAATGGGGGACAACTTTCGGGATAGCCAGAGGAGGATCTCCTGCGATGGTAATGGGCGGCGAATACGTAATGAGCCCAAGAGCTGTATCTAAATACGGAACAGGTTTCATGTCTCAATTAAATCAAGGAAGACTTCCTAGTTTTCAAAGCGGCGGACTTGTTGGCGGCGGCGCTGCAATGGCAGCTGGCATTACCACTAATAATGTAAGCCTTAGCGTAAATATAGACAAGTCCGGAGGGGCTACTGCGGAAACAGGCGGCGGATCAAAAAGCGAAGCTAAAAACGACGAAAGAGGAGACGCGGAGGAGGCTCAAAGAAACAAGGAGTTCGCGGAAGCCATACGCGGAGCGGTACTCAAGGAAATAACCAAGCAGCAAAGGCCCGGTGGATTGCTAAGAGATGGCGCGACTTGGGCGGCGGGAAGAAGACCTTAAATTCTCGATTCTAGCTGATCGATTCTTTTTTCCAGCTCTAGTATTTTCTTTTCTATAATTGCGGAGCCTTGGTTGTATAGGTTATACGCGTTTATCGTTCCCTTTTCCACTATTGGGATCCCGAACTTTTCTGTATAGTCAACTTTTTGAGCGATGCATATAAAACCGCCCAAAAGATTGTCTTTGCATTTTTTACCAAGCGTTATTTCTGTCCTGCGTATTTTTATTTCTCCTTTTTTTACAAAGTCAGGTAGGTCGTATTCAAAATCTATATAGTTTCTTCTTTCTTTAAACACCGGTTCTTTTGCTGTTTTTTCTATTATTGTTTTTTTGTTGTTTTCTATCATTTCGCAGACGATTTCTAAGCCCTTTCCTGAGCCTCCTTCTGGGATAAAGTTTTTGTACCCTTCTTGAAAGAAACTCGATTCGGTTTTGATTTCAGCTTTAACAACCCCGCCGTCTTTGTTTACTTCTTTAACTAAGACAAGACCCGCTCCTCCAGAGCCCAGTATTTTAATTTCGTCGTTTTGTTTATACCCTGAACCCGGGACTGGTATGGAAAAGGCTTCATTGATTTTATACTCTTTAAGGTGGATTTCTAAATAGTCTTTTTTGTAGATTTCCTTTTCTTCTAAATCTTTAACATAAATATATGATTTTTCGTCAGGCGATTTTATGGTTTTGAATTTTAGCCATTTTTCCTTTTCATTTATTTCTTTGATTTCAAAGAGCTCGTCTTGGATCCTTATCGAAAATTTTTCGGTTATAGAAAAGGGGTACTTCCGGGATCCGGCAATCAACTTATCAGAGCCTTCTTTTATAAAGGCGAGAAAAGTAATGGATTTCATATAGGTTATTTTATTAATTATCGGACATAAATCCAATAAAAATTTTACAAGCTACTATTTTTTCATTGTTTGAGATTTCTATCTTAAGTTCACTTTTAATTGTTTCTGTTTTTATTTTTATCGTATTTGATTGCACTCCTATTACGTAGGCATTGCCGGATTTTTCGGAGTAGCTTATTACGGGTACGTAATCTTTTTCTTCTTTAAGTTGAATAGTTAAGGTTGCTATTTTAGAGTCGGGAGATAAGGTTTGACTGAAGTCTGATATGCCCTTTTCAGATATTACCGAAGACTCCTTATTTTTGAATTTCCCGCCGTCAGCAACAAGGATATAGCAGTACGCCTTATAAGATAAAGCTTTCGCCCCTTCGTCTACTGGCGACTTTTTAAACAAAGTCATTGAATTTGGCTGCTTGCTTAAGTGTTTTGCAGGGTCGAATTTATCTTCTATGTTATTCAAGGGGGTTATGGTTTTGCTGAATTGTAGATTTTTTTCCCCCAAGATAGTGTCTGCAAGTTGTCCGTTTAATGTTGTTGTTCTGGTCTTGTTATCAGGGAAGAAATGTTTGGCTCGTATTAATTCGTCGAAGAAGCCCACTATGACGTGGCTTTTAGTTAACCTTCGATCCTTAGCAAAAGGAGCGAAAGGGAAAGTGATAGCGTCTTCACTATAAGAGAAATCGCTACTTAGAACAAATCCTCTATTTACAAAAATAGAATCTTGACCTTGTACGGATATTTCTTGGGTAGTTGGCTCACTTCCGTTTTCTGATATCGATATGTGCGCGGGATTCAAAGCAAAGGCTTCGTCGGCATAATAAATCACGCATCCTTTTATTCCATCGAAATATTTCGAAAATATTTCTTCATTAGACAGGTATTTTTTATTTGGGGTAGTGGTAGAGTCTATGCTTTCAAATACAGATACGGACACTGCTCCCCTGTCTGTCATTTTCGCTTCGGCTATGTAGGGGATTTTCTTGTTATAGCCTTCTTGCGGCGTTACGAAACTCTCTCTATCATTGTATTCGTCGCATACCATGAGCCCGCTAGGGGGGAGGAGGTTAACTTCTACTATGTCGTATCCTACATGCTCTAGTCCAAAGCTTCCTTCATTTTCATTCATTACTCCGTCATGAACCTCGTTTCCTGCGCTAGTGTTCTTGTCTGTAGTGTAGGCTTCTACGACAAGGTCAAAATTTCTCAAGGGAACTATCTCTTCGGTGAAGTGTGATGTGGCGGCGAATCCGGAAGCCATGAAGTAGTTTTCCCCATTTTCTACTTGCTTCTTTACTGCTTGAGCCACCTCGATAGAGTTGAGCCCTTGTGGGAATGTAATTGGAACCTCGAGGATGGGTTGCCCAGTTATTTCAAAGTATATATCTTTGTGCGGAGTGTTGCTATTGCCGCTTTGTTTTCTTATAGTGACTCTGCTGAATGGGTCAAATCTGATTGACTGCATTTCGTGTTTATCAGCAAACGAAGTAGTATAGATGAACGAAGGGGACGGTTCGTTTATGAGATTTAAAGATGACGTAGAACTGCCTAGCCGCTTATCGCCCCCTTTGTTTTCATTGAACTCTGGGTGTGTATCGCTAGTTAAACCATAAATGTTGATGCTCTGGGCAAAACTTGATGATATAGCTTTATCTACATCTACATTCAAGCCTTCTCCTTGTTCCTCGGAGGTTGGTTCGCCAACTGGAGTCGAGGTTGTTTCTTGATCTACTCCTACGTTGGTTTTAGCTCCGGGATAATATGTAGGGCCGTACCAGTGACTGTCTCTGTTGGCCCATATGGAAAAAAAGTATTTCCCTTCTTCTGGGAAAGTGTATTCTATTTCGTAGAGTTCGTAGTTTTTCACTTCTTCTGAAACTACGAAATCGCTTCCGTGTTTTTCAATTGGTATATCTTGCGCATCTGGACCGAGATGAATTGAGTTGTCTTCAAAACTGTTCTGCGCCTCTGCTAGTTGTTCAGTTCTGATTGAGCTGTTAAATTTTGTACCGTATTTTACATAAACATGATACTTGTCGTAGTTAGTATTCTCTGCAGAATACTCTACTTCATTGTTATCGGGGCCGTTGTAGGCGTTCCATCTTAAAGTTGCTTTTGTTCCGTGTTTTGGCATTTTTTTATTGGTATGTACCAAATATACTCGTATTGTTTTCCGCTATTTTTGTGTGAACATCAAAGTTTATGTTTAAGTGAACGTTATACTCATTCGAGTCTTCGCTACCGTCTTGATGTGATACGACTGAATTGTATTTATTGCATTTCTCTTGAGCTAAGGTTTGAGTAACCGTTGATAGTCCGTAAGTACTGTCAGTATTTAACGGACTCTCTGCTAAAATCTCTTCTTGGGTGTAGTGGGGTGTCGTTATGTCTAAAAATTCGTTCTGATTATTTTCAATATACAAATTTTTGCTCGAGGTTTTTATCCCCAGCATAGGCTGCTCGAGTTTAAAATGGTATGTCAAGTTGGCCTTTCTTTCACCTCTGTGTTTATTCGCCGGGTCTACTTTTCTTCCAGCTAGGTATAAGCAGTCGGTTACGTTTCTACTTGTTATATCGTTACCTTCAGTATCGTACTGCATGTATATTTTTCCCGGGTATTGAACTTTCTTCGGATCTTTCTCCAAATAAGGACTAATAAAATATTCTTCTATTATATTTTGAGGGACGTCGTATAGCTTTGGCGCTGTGTTATAACCAAAGTCTTCTTGTTCTTCTGTGCCGTCTTCTCTTTCGAAGACCCGTACGTCGTCGTGCTTAGCTACAAAGCACGGATCTGCTTGACATGCAGGTGGGTTCTGCTTGACTGGGCGGTCTTTTAAGTTAAATGCAAAAGCATATCTAAACCCTACTTGATCGTAACAGTCTTTAGCGTCTACGGGGGAAAAGTCAACGTAAAATACTGCGTATTGGCCATCTGTTATGTAGTTAGATAAGGCTTTTAATTGGTTTTGCATGATCTCATTTACGTCTTGGCTGCCGAAGCGGGTTACAGGCGCAATTTTAAAATTAAAAACGGAGTTTTTCGTGTCACGGCAATAACAGTAGCTCATTTGAGCTAAGTCTTTATGCTTAACGATATACTCCATGGTTTTTTCAGACCCGGGAACTATTGCGTCTGTGAAAGCTAGGTTTATGTCTGCGTACGGTTTCGCATCTGTATCAGGTGCGTGATTGCCGTCGGCTGGTTCGGTGCCGTCGGAGGTGGTGCAGGCACAACCGGGTACGTAGGGCTTAACTCCTTCGGGGTTTCCCGGATTAGATGTCAGCTTCTCGAAAAGAATGCTTCTAATGTCAGAGTAAGATTTATTATCCTCTCTATCTACTTCATTAACGGGGGCACCATTATCGTCTCTTAAGAAATCTGGAAACTTGTATATAAAATGCTTTATTAATAACTTGTATTGCTCATTTGGAACAGCTATATAATAAGCCTTACAACCTAAATCATTTGTCAGGTTTTTATCCCAGTCAGACTTAGAAGTGTTGTCTCCCATGTTTACGAACAGCTCGGATTTTTCTGCGGGTGCCGTACAGTCATCTTTTGCGCTTGAGTCCCAAGTTAGATTAAAATCTGAACTGCTTCCTCCTAGGCCTTCTTGCCCGTGAACAGCATAAACCGGTACGGTTCTTGTCCATGAAGGTTTATCTCCGCAGCTGTCGTCGTCAATATCGCTTCGATGAGTCGACTCGTCTGTGTCGGTAGCTTGATCTATAATTTCTTTACTCGGGAGAGTACCAATAGTAGACGGGTCGGCGAGCCAAGGAATGTTCTTGGGATCAGCTAAGACGGTGTGATCTGTGTTATTAGGCATTTGTATTTAATTTGGCTACCATGCATCGACTGGAGCGATTGGCTTATTTCCAACATCTATTTTGTTTTTCGATTTATTTTTAGCTTTTGAACATTCATCGTCTGTTAGCGACTTGAAACTATCGTTGAGCGTCGAACCTTCGAAGACTGCCGTTTTACATATTACGAAATTGCTTCCATATTGCCTCACCTTTTCCGCATATTGTTCAGTGTAGCAATCATCGCTTTCTAAGTTTCGGTCTGAGCAGCTTGGGGATAGATTAATGCAACCTAGGTGATCGTAATATTTTCCCAGTGCAACTTCCTTGCTCGCTCCTTGTACTCCCATAAGATTCTTTTCGTACGCTTCTTCATCTGTAAACATTTTAAGTTTATATTTATTAGTATCTTCTCCTTTAAAATGAGAAATAGAGGTAAAATCCGCAGCTATTTTGAAGTTCAAGTTTATAAAATTCGTCTCTAGTTCGTCATCTTCCTCTTTTGGGAGATTTGGTTTGACTTCAATTTCTGTAGGCTCTGTAGGCGACTTACAGTCTATGTCCGCGCATTTTTCATCGGCGTAGAATTTAGAAACGTATATGTCGTTAGCAAGGCTATCGCAGTAATCTTCCGTCTCGTCGTTATAGCATTGTCTACCGTATTTTTGGGATTCACCATCGTTTATCCCGCCTCTGACATAATCAGGATACGCTGCATAAAACTTATTATATTCCTTTATCTGCGCAGAATTCGGATTTGGAGGCATCATCATACCTTTTCTAAATTGCAGGTTCCCTACTGCAGTAGCGTGAGTCCAGTTCCCAAGTGCTAGTATTCTTGTCTGCAGTCTTGTATCCTCAACACAGCATGCTCCTTTAACTCCCGGGTTCGGGTTTTCTGTTGAATCTTGTTCCATCGAGGGGTTCTCTGGGGGTCCTCCCGGTACGGTATCAGATTCCTCTTCTCCCGGGTCATCTTCTCCTAGGTTATCGTATTTTACAGGTGTATGTTCAAGCGCGGTTATATCGTATTTGCTTTCGTTCTCGTTTATGTTAATTACCTTATATTGTTGCGCATGGCCAGACGCGAACTCTGGGTCAAGGGTATAGTCCCTGTTCAGAGTCATATCATTTATTCTTGGTTCTATAGACCATACTAGGTCTGCGCCGCTTATGTTTTCATAATCTGAAGAATACTCGTTTTCATCGTCTGATAGTTCTCCTATTACCGAAGCTGCGTTATAACCTGTTATTACATAGTTGTCGAAATCTAATTGCTTCTGCGTTTGTGTATCAGTGAAAATTTGAGTTACTATACCGCTTCCGCCGATAGAGTAATCCGAACTAAAATTACCTGTATGAGTTACTGCTTGGAAACCGCTAAAATAAATAGTTTGAATTTGGCTTCTTCTGATCTCAGGGACGTCGGCAGAAGTTAGGGATTTATCTGTGTTGGTGGATTTTACGGTTACGTTTTCAACTGTGCTTTTTTCGGTCGTCTTTGCCCATAGGTGAGTTCTTCTTAAGCCTATTTTATATGCATTAAATACAGCGTTATAAGCTGTATTTTTATTCTCCAGCTTAAGAGTTTCCAAGGGTATGCCGAGTGGGTTCTCGTTTTTGGAGGTTGATGTTCCGTTAATAGGTGAGAAAACTTTTATTGTTAAGGAAGTTATTCCGGCGGGCTTTTCGAAAGCTATAAATTTGTTCGCTATACGGCTTTTATCTTCCCTGAGTGGTCCGGAGTTGAATGTTTCTTTAATGTGCTTGTTAACGAATTCCAGCTCTCTTGTTGCCGCGGCTTTCTCATCTGCGCTGCCGTTTGCCTCGTACCATTCTAAACATTTGAAAATATCTCCGTGAGTTCTTCCGTATGGCGGCGGGTCGACGTTTCTGAATTGGCCGTGGAACACGTCTGTACCGCCTGTGTGTTGATCTGAATACCGATCTGTACCCTGCGGGTCGCTGGGGGTCTCGACTGCAGGCAAATATTTTGATCCCAAGTAAAAACTAAAGTTAACAAATTTCCCCTTGTTATAATCCTCGTCGGATACTTCTTTAAACTGGAAAAGTTCGGCTATGTTGGTAACGTATTCTCCGTCTTTGGCTAGGGTTTCGTCTATAGACGTAACTGCCTGATCAGTTCCGTCAGAGTCTCCTGTGGCTCCAAGGGGCAGGTAGTAAGTTTTGCCGTCTGCTACGTAGCTAACTTCAAACCTTTGCATAACTGCCCATTTCGAAACACCATGTGCTTTTTGCTCGGGTGTAGGCTCTGGTAGATAACTTTTTATCGGCTGAAACAAAAATTCCATCTGAGATCTAGAAGAATCAACTGTAATTGTGTGCTCGTTGATGAAAGAATGGCCGTCTCCGCCCGCGGTAAGCTCAGCAAAATCGCCGCGAGACTCTGGGAAGGTAATTGCTTCTGTAGGATTAATCCTGTTAAGGAATGAAAAGTATCCCCCTTCGTCCCAGTTGTTATTGAAAAAGTTTAGCCTTGTGGAGTAAGATTTTTCCTTAATATAATCAAATTCCGTTAACTCTGTAATGGTTACGGTTTCTTCGCAATCGGACGGGGTTATCTGTGTTGGTTCGAGATAGCCAGCTGGGGTTAAAATATCCAGTTTATATTCTTTATCAGCGGTGAAATCAATAGCTTTATCGATTATAATAGAGTTTCCTGTTACGTAATAATCGTTGGTTCCCGGGTGGATGCTGGGAGGCGGCGGGTTTATGTAAGAGGGAATAGCTCCGGACGGTATGATTCCAGAGCCAAGCTTTTGAACCTGAAGGGTTCTCCCTGCCATTTTTTTGTCGTTTCTAAACTCGTCGTATACGCTAATTACATCGCCGGGCCTTATGTACATTCCTTCTTGGCCTGCGGAAAATGATATTGATTCCGTTTCCAGTATTTCACTTTTTAGTATCCATTCTCCAAATCTTTTAGCTTGCGCTTTGCTCGTGCAGCCAATAGCAGAAGTCTCTACTTCTCTTATTCCGTATCTTTGTATGCCAGCTTGGTCTTCTGTGTATGAAATTGCAGGTTTATATAAGTTATTTTTGTCGGAGTATCTTACTATTGCCACAGTGTGTCTGGCTTTTTTCGCAGAAGATGTATAGGTAAATATTCCGTCTATTGCGTTAGAAGTATTAAAATGATAGATTGGGTCCTTGGGTCTATCTTGAGAGACATATATATTTCCAAAAGCATAATAAGCGATGGATCTAAACGCGGAAGCTAAGTCGTTAACGACTTTATAAGCCTCTTCTCTTGATGTAATAATATGATTTAAGGTGAACCTAGGCTCTAACCCTCCTTTTCCGTCAGAGACCAAGACATCACAGTATTTAGCTATGTCGTATAGCGTCCACTTGTCAACGAATCTAGAATCTATATAGTCACCCAGTCCGTATCTATTATTAGTAAGAAGGTCATAAAAACACCAAGCTGGGTTATTTGTCCATTCTTTTTCAGCTTTGAAGCACCCGTCCCAAAAGCCTGAAGACTCATCGTACTTTCTTAATAAAGGCTTGTAGTTATTGGGGATTTTTACTTTTAACAGTTTGGTGTCATAGTGTCTTGATGGTATTCGCGAAAAGAATTCGGCGCTATACCTTGAGTAAACCATTGCGCAGTAAGGGTACCTAAGCTTAGAATCGTAAACCTCAACGATTGAATCTACGTAGCTATCATTTTTTAAAAAAGTATGAAACGAGTCTGGGGTAAGTCTTACTATTTTAATTTCCCATCCCAGAAAATAGTCTTTGCGAGCACCG
>MDTC01195414.1_pt1 | contig 12817 bp, 16 predicted proteins | sample 811181 | NCBI WGS metagenome assembly MDTC01 (sample SAMN05326644, study PRJNA326480) | marine metagenome | isolation source: seawater | place: Pacific Ocean: North | collected 2011 | reverse complement strand
TTTTATCCAATCCAATAATTGAGTCAGTGATTGGATATAAAATTATTAAAGAGGTAACAGAAGTAACAATAAAGCCTTTATAAAGTGCTCCCATGATACTTTTACTTTTACCAAGTTTAACAAACCAAGTGCCTACTATTGATGTTAAAATACATGCTCCACCAATAGCTAAGGGAAATACCATTAAATTATAATCTGAAGGAAAAAAAATTGAAGAAAGTACCATTGTTGCAACAATAGTTACTGCATAAGTTTCAAATAAATCTGCAGCCATGCCTGCACAGTCACCAACGTTATCGCCTACGTTATCAGCGATTACTGCGGGATTTCTAGGATCATCCTCAGGAATCCCTGCCTCTACTTTACCAACTAAATCCGCACCAACATCTGCTCCCTTGGTAAATATTCCTCCCCCTAATCTTGCAAAAATTGAAATTAAAGAAGCACCAAATCCTAAAGCAACTAACGCGTTTATGATTTCTCGATTATCTACATTTAAATTTATTAAAACTATATAATAAATTGTTATTGCCAATAATGCTAATCCGGCTACCAGAAGCCCTGTAATAGCACCTGACTTAAAAGCAATTGTTAAACCAGACTGCAAACTCTTTCTAGATGCTTCTGCAGTTCTTACGTTTGCTTTTACGGAAATTAACATTCCGACATAACCAGCTACTCCTGACAAAAAAGCTCCAATAAAATATCCAAATCCTACAAGATAATTAAAAAGATATGTGACTATTGCTAAGACGATGATACCTACTATTGCGATAGTTTTATATTGTCTATTTAAATATGCTTTTGCACCTATTTGTATAGCTTCAGCTATTTCTTGCATTCTTGCATTTCCTGGGCTTGAAGACAGAATTTGTCCAGAGAGTAAGTAACTGTAAGCTACAGCCAGCACGCCTGTAAAAGATATTAAATATAATAATTCTAAAAAATTATTCATTGTAGTCAGGGATAAATGCCAAAAATATAAAAAAAAAGCAAGTTAAACTTATCAATAATCTTCAATTGTTCACTAATTAGTTTTTCTTAAAGATTTCGATAATTTGTCTAAAACAGCATTTAAATAGCTTATTTGGGCTTTTTCTAAGAAAAACTCAGATACCTTTACATATTCGTTAATAATAACATTCTTTGGAGTATTGTGTTTAAACATAAATTCAAAAACTGCAGAAAATAAAATAATCTTTAATAATTTATCTGTCTTTTTTAAATCAATATCTTTATCGAGATATTTAATAATAGTTTCCTCAATTAGTTCAATTCTTTCAAGAGTTCCAAAAACTACATCTTTAATGAATTTTTTATATTGGCTTTTTTGAAAAATAATTTTTTCTTCGGGATTCATTAAAGAACCATAGATTTTTTGAACTACTTTAATTCTGGGTGAAGAATTTTTAGAATTTTTTTGGCTCATTTTTTAATAGAGAAATTACTGCCTTAGAGGCTTCTTTACCTTTATTATTTTTAAAAGGATCCTTTGAGTTAGAGCTTCTTTCTAAAGCTTGTTTCATATTCAGCGCTGTTATGATTCCATTTGTAATGGGTTTTGATGAAATAATTGAAATATCTAAAATAGAGTCAAACACAGATTTGCAAATAAAATCAAAATGAGGAGTTTTACCTTTAATAACACAACCAAGAGCTACAAAAGCATCATATTTCTTCAAATATTTTTTTATTGTAAATGGTATTTCAAAAATTCCAGGTACATTTATTAAATGAATAACGACTTTGTTCTTAGTTAATTCTGATTTAGCGCTTGTTATAAGATTCTTTGATATATCTCGATAATAATTTGCATTTACTATTAATATTTTGTTCATCTTATTATTTCTTGTTTTTTAATTTTTAAACCAAAACCCTCCAGGCCGATTAATTTTTTTTTTGTTCTAGTTACCAATATCATATTTTTGACTCTTAAATCTTTAATTATTTGAGCCCCAATACCATAATATCTTAATATATTGTTTTCTTTATCATTCTTATCAATTATCTTTTTATTAATGATTAATAAAATAAAATTTGAGTATCTTGATAGATATTTTAAAGATGCTCTGACTTTTGAATCTTTAAGAAATGAATTTAAATTTTTTATTTTTGTAGATACTACCCTAACTCTTATAGATTTTTCTTTGTTAAATTTTCCTTTTTTTATTACAAAGTTTTTAATTAAGTCTACTTTATTGATGTAAGTAAAAAAATCACATTTACCAACATTCTTAATATTAATAGCTTTAGATAAAATTTTTGATATCAATTTTTCATTTCTCAGTCTGTAGGCGATAAGATCTTCAATCGAAGCAATGTTAATTTTGTGTTTTATAGAAAATTTTTTTAAATCTTTAAGCCTTGCCATTCTTCCATCTTCGTTCATTACTTCACAAATAACAGCACTTGGATTTAAATTACAAAGCCTGGATATATCCACAGAGGCTTCGGTATGCCCTGCTCTTTCAAGAACTCCACCAGATCTAGAAACTAGTGGAAAAACATGCCCTGGTGAGACTAAATCTTTTTTTTTAGTTTTTGAATTAATTGCAACTTTAATTGTTTTAGCCCGATCATAAGCAGATATTCCAGTTGATATACCTTTTTTAGCTTCTATAGAAATTGTAAAAGCGGTTTGCATTCTTGATTTATTAGTTCTAGACATTAATGGTAACTTTAATCTATCTATCTGTTTTTTTGCCAACGCTAAACATATTAGACCTCTACCATGTTTTGCCATAAAGTTTATACTTTTCGAATTACACTTTGACCCTGGAATAACTAAATCCCCTTCGTTCTCACGATCTTTATCGTCAACAAGAATAAACATCTTTCCTCTTTTAGCATCGCTTAAAATTTGTTTTATGTTTGAAAATAATTTTTTACTCATTATTTAGATAATTTTTGAATATATTTACTAAATATATCAATTTCTACATTAACAATATTTCCTTTTTTTAGGTTTTTTAAGTTTGTGAGTTTTAAAGTGTGGGGTATCACATTTATTTCAAAATAATTTTTAGACACCTTTGAAATTGTTAAAGAAACACCATTTATAGCTATAGAAGCTTTTTCAATTAAAGATCGATATGATTTTCTATTAATTAATGAAAATTTTATAATCCAAGTCTTGTCGAGTATGGTTATATTTTCTAATTTTGCAGTAGTATCAACATGTCCTTGAACATAATGACCGGAGATTTTTTGTCCATGAATTAAAGACTTTTCTATGTTGATATAGTTCCCTATTTTAGCATATTTGAAATTAGATCTTTTCAAAGTTTCTTTGGACAAATAAAATAAAAAAGATTTTGATTTTATTCTAATTAGAGTTAAACAGACTCCATCACAACTAACAGACTCTCCTATATCTTTTTTTTTAAACTTAATTTGTGAAGAAACTTCAATAACTAAACTACCAGAAACATATTTTGGATTATTCTTTTTACTTATAATACGGCCCTGATTGTATATAATTCCGTTAAACATTTGCTAACTTTAATTTGTAAAGATTATCATTGCCTAAATTAACTTTAACTCTATTTTTTAATTTTAATTCCCTTAAAAATCTATTTGAAATGTTATTTTTACCATTTTTTTTAAGCTTTGAAGAAGACTGAAAAACATACAAATTTTCTATTAATTTATATTTAAATAACTCATTTATAAAAATCAGACCTGTTTCAATCAGTATTCGACTATAATATTTTTTTTTTAAATTCTTTAATAGGGCTATAAAGTCATCTTTGTTATAAAGGTTTTTAATTCTAATAAATTTAACATTCTTTCTTTTTAAATAATTATACTTAGAGTTTTTTCTCACACTTGTTACAATTACAATTTTTCTTTTATTATTTTTTTTTAAAATCTGAAGTTTTTTATTTATTTTCAAATCAAGATCAACAATAATTAAATCTGGTTTGTTTGGGTTTAAACCATTTATGCGACAATTAAGCTGAGCATTGTCGGTATTTATTGTCTTTGATGTAGTTAATATCGCATCATACTCAGACCTAATTAAATGTCCACGCTTTCTAGATAAAGAATTTGTAATCCACTTTGACTTTTTGTTGATTGAAAAAAAATCTTTAGAGATTGCAATCTTAGCGTCTATATATGGCAAATCTTGTTTCTTTGAATAAAAATAACTTTTATAGAAATCAACAAATTTTTTATTAAATTTCCTATGAACTATAATTTTTTTTTTTATTAATTCATTTTTTGATTTTTTTGCAGTTCGTTGATCTATATCGTTAAATGAGTAAATAACTTTTTTAATACCCTTTTTACCAATTATTTTTGTACAAGGAGGGGTTTTTCCATAATGAGTGCAAGGTTCTAAAGTGACATATAGATCAGAATTTTTAAAATTCTTTTTTTTATTTAAAGCATTAAACTCTGCATGAGGTCTGCCATTTAAAGAAGTAAAGCCTGAAGATATAACTGATTGATTTTTTACAACTACACAACCAACAGAAGGGTTAAGATTAGTTTTACCAAGATTAATTTTTGCAATATTAAATGCTAATTTTAAAAAATTATTATGATTTGTTATCATCTAAATTGCCAACAAATTGTTCAAAATCCTTTGCTTCCTTGAAATTTTTATATACTGAAGCAAATCGAACATATGCAACTTTATCTAATGATGATAAACCCTCCATTATAAATTTACCAATAGTAGGTGTAGGTATTTCGCTTTCACCCAATCCCTCTAAATTTCTGACTATTTTAGATATAAATTTTTCAATTGCCTCAGACTCAATTGGTCTTTTTCTGGTTGCTATTCTTATAGATTTAGAGATTTTGTCCCTATCAAAAGGTTCTCTTTTTCCATTACCTTTAATAACAGTAAGTTCTTGAAATTGAACTCTCTCAAAAGTAGTAAATCTCTCTTTTCTTTCACAACCGCAAAGTCTACGCCTTCTAATAGCTGTTCCGTCCTCTGTGGGTCTCGAGTCAACCACTGATGTATCTCTTTCTCTACAAAATGGACAAAGCATAGTTATTTATTTGTGTTTAATTACTATATATAGGGAAAGTAGAACAAAGATCAACAATCTCTTTTTGAACTTCTTTTTCTATTTTAGAGTTATCTAAGCCATTTTTGCTTAGTCCTTTAATTACTTTTGTAATTAAATCAGCTATTAGGCTAAATTCTTTAGAGCTAAAACCTCTCGTAGTACATGCAGGTGTTCCTAAGCGTATTCCAGAAGTAATCATCGGACTCTGAGTGTCGAAAGGTATTCCATTTTTATTACAAGTTATGTTTGCCCTGCCTAAAGAAGCTTCTGCATCTTTACCTGTAACTTTAAAATCGCGAAGATCCACAAGCATTAAATGAGTATCTGTACCCCCAGAAAAAATTTTAAAACCATTTTCACTAAGCTTATTTGATAATACCTTTGCATTATTTATAACTTGATTAGTATAATCTTTAAAATCCTTAGAGAGTGCTTCTTTAAAACAAACTGCTTTAGCAGCTATTACATGCATTAAAGGTCCACCTTGAAGACCAGGAAAAATTGCACTGTTAAATTTTTTAATTAATTCTTCGCTATTAGTAAGAATAATTCCTCCTCTGGGTCCTCGAAGAACTTTATGAGTAGTAGACGTTACAACATCTGCATATTTTGTAGGATTGGGATAGGCTCCACCGGCAACAAGACCTGAAAAGTGAGCCATGTCCACTAGCAAATATGCATTAACTTTATCACAAATTTCTCTAAATTTTTTAAAGTCAATTATTCTTGAGTATGCACTACCTCCTGCAATTATTAGTTTAGGTTTATTTTCAATTGCTAATTTTTCTACAATTTCGTAGTCGATCAATCCAGTATCTTTGTCAACATCATAATGAATAGCGTTAAACCATTTACCAGATTGTGCAGGTTTAGCACCGTGTGTAAGATGACCGCCAGAATTTAAACTCATACCTAAAATAGTATCACCTGGTTTTATCAAGGCTAAATAAACTGCACCATTAGCCTGGGCTCCGGAATGAGGTTGAACATTAGCAAAATTACAACTAAATAATTTTTTTGCTCTTTCTATAGCAATAGATTCTGAAACATCCACATGTTCACAACCACCGTAATATCTTTTACCGGGATAACCTTCAGCATATTTATTTGTTAATACAGACCCTTGAGCTTCCAAAACCGCTTTTGAGACAATATTTTCTGAAGCAATTAACTCTATATGATTTTGTTGTCTAATAAATTCTTGTTTTATCGTGTCATAAAGTTCTTTGTCAGCTTCTTCTAGACCAAGTTTGAAGAAACTATTTAAAAATTTATCAATATTAATGACTGTTGACATAACTATATTTTATTTACCCTTCTTAAATGTCTTCCACCTTCAAATTTTGTTTTTAAAAAAACCAAGATTAATTTTAAAGCTTCTTTTCTTTTAATTAATCTTGATCCTAAAGATATAATATTAGCATTATTGTGCTGTCTACACAATCTAGTTGATCTTAAATTATAACAAACTGCTGCTCTTATTCCTTTTATTTTATTGGCACTAATTGACATTCCTGTACCAGACCCACAAACTAGTATACCGCTATCACTTTTTTTTGTTTTTATCCTATTAGATACTTTTTTAGCAAAATCTGGGTAATCTACGGATTTATTATCAAATGGACCTAGGTCAATTACTGAGATATTTTTTTTAATTAAAAAATCTTTGATAAATTCTTTTAAATTATATCCCGCGTGATCTGATCCAATACAAATTTTTTTGAAAAACAGTTTCAATTTTTTTTAAAAGGATTTTCTAGAACACATGCTACTAAGTGAATTCTTGATTGTTCACCACCATTAAAAAAATTATGGTACTTTGTGTTATTAGTGATTGTAACATGTCCATCAGCAGGTATATGCTTGGCAATATTTTCTATCACCATTGAACAACCTAAATTTGTTATTATTGGAATATGTAATCTTGGCTCAGGATCTTTATGCCAACTTAAAGTTGATCTAGGTTCTTTTAATAGCAACCTTACTCTACCCAGCTTAAATTTATTTTTCAATACTGTGTATACTTCGTTAAAATAAGTATTTTTAAATTCTGGAAGTATCTGGGTATATTTTGACTCATCTATTGGTATATCTCTAGCAACTTCTTTTCCTTTCTCGTCTGGTATTGTCCAATAAATGCCTCTAATATTATTTCCTTTTACAGAACCTTCATCGTTAGGAATTTGATTGAGTGGAATTGCTCCAAAATTAGTTACACCGTTAGGCGACTTGAAACCTTTTTTTTTAAGTATGTCGTCTAAATCTGATCTAAGCTTGTTTATATCAAATTTGAGATCCGGTACTTGATAAAAGTCTGTAAAGTTAAGGTGTGCCATAAATATCTTTTATAATTACTTTAAGAATATTTATAATATATCATTTGTCGCATCAAACAAAATTTAATAGTTTAAATAAATGAAGATTTTAGGAAAATTCCCAAATACAAGATTGCGAAGAGTTCGCAACTCAAAATCTATAAGGAAATTAATCTCAGAGAATGAACTTAGTGTTAATGATTTGATTCTACCTATTTTTATTATGGAGGGTAAAAATAAAATTCAAAAAATAAAATCAATGCCGGGTGTTTATAGATACTCTATAGATAAACTAAGTTTAATCTTAAATAAAGCAAAGAATTGTAAAATTCCAATGGTAGCTTTATTTCCAAATATACCCACTAAAAAAAAAGATAAATTTGGTTCAGAAGCTTTAAATGAAAATAATCTTATTTGTAAATCTATTAAATTAATTAAAAAAAAGTTCCCTAATTTAGCTATAATGTGTGATGTAGCTCTAGATCCATATACATCACACGGACATGACGGAATTATAAAAAATAATAAAATTGACAATGATCAAACAATAAAAATTTTAGTAAAACAGTCTTTGCTTCAAGCCAAAATGGGATGTGACGTAATTGCTCCATCAGATATGATGGATGGACGGATTGGAGTAATAAGGCAAGCGCTAGATAAAAAAAATTTTAAAGATACGTTGATACTTTCCTATTCTGCAAAATATGCTTCAAATTTTTACGGACCTTTCAGAGACGCAGTAGGCTCCAGTAAAAATTTAAAATTTGATAAAAAAACTTACCAAATGGATTTCAGGAATTCTAACGAGGCTTTTAGAGAAATTGGTTTAGATATTAAAGAAGGAGCTGATATAGTTATGGTAAAACCCGGGATGCCTTATCTTGACATTATTAAAAATATTAAAGATAAATTTAAAGTTCCAGTTTTTGCCTATCAAGTTTCTGGGGAGTATAGCTTAATAAAGAATGGCATAGATCGTAAATTGGTAAAAGATGATGTTATAATGGAGAGTTTAATTGCGTTTAAAAGAGCTGGAGCATCAGCTATTATTACCTACTTTGCAATCGAAATTGCAAATAAAATCAAAAATTTTAATTAAAATAATTTTCTAGAATTACTCTAGATTTTGGCATTGATAAATTATTTGGAATTAAAAATTTATTTAAAAAAATATTTCTCGTAAATATTAAAGATTTCTTAATAATAGATTTATCTAATTTTTCTGGAATTTTTTGTGATATCAAAAAACCTGGGACTTCATAATTGAAATTATCTATCATAACATTATTTATGCTATTCAGACTAATATCTTTATTTTGAAAAATTTTTAGATTTGTATCAAAACCCAGCTCTTTAATTAAATTTATTTCAAACAAAATATACAAAAAAATCCAGTTATCTAAATTAAGAGATAAAATAAATTTTTCAAAGGAATTAAAAATATTTTTATAAGGTTGTGATTCTGGTAACAAAAGATCTAAAATTGAACATAAGGATATTAATGCGGATGTTCTTTTTTTATCATGAAAATAAATTGGAGTAACAGCATTTATTAATTCTGTTTTAAAATAACCTATTTTATTTTCACTTTTAGAATTAAAAAAAATAAATAATTTATTGGAAATTTGTAAGTAATTTTTGATTTTTCTAGAATTGCCTCCATACACAATTCCACTTACTTTACCTTTATTTTTAGTTAAAACATTAATTATATTAGCATTTTCTCTAAATTTACGTTTTATCAAAAGATATCCTTCGTCTTCCCACTTCATATTATATTCAAGAGACGAAGTAGTTTTGTAGCTGCATTTTGTTGTGCATTTTTTTTGGAACTACCAATACCGACTATCCTTTTAGAATTCTTAATTTGTACATTTGTCTTAAAAACAGGATTGTGTTGAGGTCCAGATTTTTTGTAAAAAGTATAAATTGGTAATTGTTTATATTTTTTTAAACTATATTCTTGAAGTTGAGTTTTTGAGTCTACTAATGTATTTTCAGAATTATCAATATATTTTTTCCAAAATTTTAAAATAAAAACTTCTGCTGCTTTTAAACTGCCATCAATAAATATTGCACCTATTAAAGCTTCTAAACAATCACTTGCTATCTTATCAGTTGATCTTGATAATGATTTTTGTGATTCAGCTAAAAACATATATTCGTTTACATGTATATCTTTAGAAATTTCTAAACATGTTTTTTTATTAACTAGATTTGCAAATTTCTTATCTATGATCCCTTCTTTCTCTTTAGGATATATTTCTATTAATTTTTTAGAAATCACTAAACCCAGCACTCTATCTCCCAAAAATTCAAGTTTTTCATTATTATTTATATTATCAAAACTTTTATGTGTTAATGCTTTTTTTAATAAAATTGAGTCTTTGAATTTGTATTCAATTATATTTTCTAATTTTTTATAGTTTTTAATCATTTTATTATTTTAAATATTCGATCTAATCTAAATGAATTATGTAAATTCCAAAATTTAAATAAATTACTGTTAATTGTATCATTTGAAAAAAAAATTATTTTTGCTTTGCCTACTAAATTTAAAGAATTTACGTAACCTACCTCATTTAAATATCTGCTATCTTTTGAACAATCTCTGTTGTCACCAAGTAAAAAATAATGATTATTAGGAACATTAAATTTTTTAGAATTCTGTAAAGTTCCTAATTTGTTATAAACTGCAATATATCTTGATCCATTCGGTAGAGTTTCTTCATAAGCATTTACTTCAAAATTAAATTCTCCACACCTTATTTTTTTTTCATTTTTTATCTTCTTTCTAATAATTTTTTTTTCATTGATCAAAATAAAGCCCTCTTTGAATTGTATTGTGTCTCCTGGTAAGCCTATAATTCTTTTTATATAATCTGTTCGATTATCTGAAGGAGTTTTAAAAACCACTAGATCTCCTTGATTAGGTTTTTTATAAAAGACTCTACTGTTTGATATATTTGGACTAAAAGGAAAGGAATGTTTACTGTAACCATAGTTAAATTTAGTAACAAAAATACGATCTCCAATTAGTAATGTGGGCTCCATAGATGACGAGGGTATATAAAAAGGTTGAACAATCAGTGATCGAATTAAAACAGCGGCTATTAATGCCCAAAAAATTGTTTTAATATTATCTATAATAATTTTCTTAGTATTTTTTTTGATCATAAAGAGATAATTACAGTAGCTATCGCAAACGGTTTATCATCTGACAATGATACAAAAATATCAAAATTCTTTTTTTTAAGAATTTTTTTTGTTATTTTTTTTGTAGAGCCAAGTAATTCTAAATTTGGTTTACCAGATTTAATATTATTTACACAAATTTCTTTAAAATTTATACCTTTTGCAATACCTGTTCCTAAAGCCTTTGTAAAAGCCTCTTTAGCAGCAAATCTCTTAGCAAAACAATTTGAAGCATTTTTTTGTTTTTTACATTTTTCAATTTCTTTGGGGTGAAATAGTCGAGTTACAATATTTTTATTTTTAATAAGTTTTTTTATACGTCGAATATTGCTAATGTCAGTGCCAATCCCATAAATTTTCATTATTTTATGACTTTTCTAAAATTTTTAATACAATTGGGTAAACCAATAAAAATAGACTCACCTACTAAAAAATGACCAATATTAAATTCTTTTATGCCAGCAATATTTGACAATATTTTTGCTGATTTGTAAGTTAATCCATGTCCTGCATGTACTTCGATATTTAAATTACTTGCAAATTTAACAGCTTTTTTAATTCTTAAAAACTCTTTCATATATGACTTTTTTTTATTAATTAATCCACAGATTTTGCCTGTATGTAATTCTATGGAATTAACGTTTAATAATTTTGCAATTTGAATATCTTTTAAATTTGGCTCTATAAATAAACTAACTTTTGAATTATTATCTTTTAATTTGTTAATAATCTTCTTTAAAAAAGATCGCTTATAGTTTAAATTCAGACCTCCTTCAGTAGTTATTTCTTTTCTTTTTTCAGGAACAATACAAATAAAAGGTGGCTTATGTTTTAATGCTATTCTTAACATTTCATTAGTGGCTGCAATTTCTAAATTCAAAGGGATTTTTAATTTTGAGATAATTGATTTTAAATCTAGGTCATTAATATGACGTCTATCTTCTCTTAAATGAATAGTAACAGAATCTGCTCCACATTTTTGTGCCAAAATAGCTGCTCGCAAAGGACTTGGATATATTTCACCTCTTGCATTTCTAACTGTTGCCACATGATCTATATTAACTCCCAGTTTAATTTTTTTCATTAAAGATTTCTACTGCCCGGTTTTACAGCTTTTATCAAAGAAAGACTTTCAGGTAAATTCTCATTAGTATATGTAGGTATATTTAATTCTATTTGAGAAATAATTTTTTGATCGATAGCTGATTTCTTATTAGATCTGTCTATAATACATCCATACCCTTCTATTTTCCCTCCAGCTTTTTCAACAAGTTTAGAACATTCTAAGCTAGATTTACCAGTGGTTATAACATCTTCTATGATTACCACTTTGCTGTTTTTTTCAATTGTAAAATCCCTTCTTAACTTAAATTCTCCATTAACCCGTTCTGAGAATATTGTTTTTTTATTTAGTATTTTACCAACTTCATAGCCTATGATTATACCTCCCATCGCAGGAGACAAAATTAAATCAAAATCTTTAAAAGAAAAATTAATTTTTTCTGCTAAAGAATTACATATTTTTGAAGCTTTGTTTGGATGACTTAAAAGTTGAGCACATTGAACGTACTTAGGACTATGTAAACCTGATGACAATATAAAATGTCCATCGATTAGTGCTTTAGTTTCTTTTAAAATTTTCAATGATTCTTCGTATGAAAGCATTTTTTTTCTTTTTATGACGAATTATTTTAAAATTAAAATTATTTTGTTTAATTTCACTTATCAAGTTTGTAAAGTTTTTTAAATCTTTAATTTGTAGATCAAATGAAAACTGCAAATAATCTTTTTTTTTATCTAACATTTCTACATTAAGTATATTGCCTTTATTCATACCTATTATCGAGCTAATATTGCCTAGAACTCCAGGTTTATGTGGCAAATCAACTACTATAGTACTAGTATAACTTTTTTCTTTCTTAATTTGGGTATTTTCGAGAGACTTATCTTGCCAATATCTTCTTATAGAGGCTCTTGCTTTGCCAGTTTTTGATGACGATAACCAATGTAAAGAGGGCGAAGCATTTTTTGAAGTAATTATTTCTACCATGTCTCCATTATATAAATTATTTTGTAAAGAAGACTCACTTCCGTTTATATTGCATGAAATTGCACTATCGCCAATTTTAGTATGTACGGCATAAGCAAAATCTATTGGTGTTGCATTTTTAGGTAATTTAATAACAGCTCCCTTAGGAGTAAAACAGAAAACATTTTCTTGAAACATTTGAAGTTTTGTAAATTCATAGTAATGTTCAGGACTGTTTCCTGTTTCAATAA
>MDTC01167934.1_pt1 | contig 12817 bp, 23 predicted proteins | sample 811181 | NCBI WGS metagenome assembly MDTC01 (sample SAMN05326644, study PRJNA326480) | marine metagenome | isolation source: seawater | place: Pacific Ocean: North | collected 2011 | reverse complement strand
GTGAACAAATCTATTTGCTAACGGAGCAGGCATTCTATAAGTAACACCTTTGTCAGCATCTCTATTACCAGCCGCAACAATCAAAACATTGTCTGGCAACACATATGATCCAACCTTACGATTAAGGATCAATTGATAAGCCGCCGCCTGTACTGCCGGCGCGGCCGAATTCATTTCATCCAAGAACAAAATAATGTATTTGTGCTTTTTAGCCGTTTTGGCATCTGGCAATTCTGTAGGCGGTGCCCACTTCATTGTATTGTCATTAGCCGCATAGTATGGAATACCTTTAATGTCTGTAGGTTCCCAAAGTGAAAGTCTAATGTCAATAACTAATGCCTCCATTGAATCACCAATCTGGTGAACGATATCGGATTTACCAATACCTGGAGGACCCCACACAAATAGTGGTCTCTTCTTTTTGAATGCCCTAAGGATTGCCTTTTTGGCGTTGTTAGGACTTACTGTTCTTGTAGCAATGTTTTCCATGTTGTACTCCTTCTAATAATCAGTGCCGTTTGTTTATTATGTTTATATAATAGCACCAATAAACCAAAAGGTCAAGTGTTTTTTTAATTTTTTTTTGGATTTTGGATAGGTAAAAAACCTTTATAAATCAATGGTTTAATGTTCTTCAGTTCTTTTTAATGCTTTAGTTAAGCCATATTTTTTGACATCACCACTGAAAAGATGCAGTTCGAGTGCTTTCTTTTCGTCCATAACTGTAATATGATCTCTACCCAACCAATATGGGCAAGTGATAAATTGATCTAACCAAATTAACGTGCTGGTTGTGAGTGTAAAATCATCTGGAAAAGGAACGTCATAAGATTGTATATCTAATTTTTCTGTAAGATGTAAGAAGCCTTTGTCAGTTAAACGTAAGCCTCCAACTTCTTTGCTTCTTGTATTTTGCCACCATACACTCATATACTCTTTGACATTTGCTTCTGTAATAGCAATGTCTGATTGTTTTAAGAAAACTTTAGTGTATGTTTCTTTCCAATTCATGCTTGAATCTTATTATCATCTAATGTAGTTTGTATAAACTCTTTAAGTTTCTCTTCAGGAATACAATATAAATTTTGTAAATCTCTTCCAGGAAATTCTTGTCCTAATCTTTCTCTTATTGCAAGAACGCCTACAGGTGAACGTGCAAATTCCAAGCACTCATCTACAGTTTCAAACTGAGGTTTGTACCACACAAAGGTATCTATCTGTCCTGTGGGTGATGTCCCTAACATTAGGGCAATAAGGAACCACATATTACTACTCCTTAATTATTTTTTCTTTTCCATCAATTTGACAGCGGCATCGTGATCTTTTTTAGAGACTGTACCTTCACGTAAAAGTTTTTCTCTATTTGCCATGTGCTTCATTTGAATTTCTTCTTTGCTTCCGCCAAAGTATGCTACTGCATGACCGTCTTCAATCATCATGTCAGTCAATCTTTTATCATCTAAAATAAAGTCTCCTAAGATACGTCCAAACTTTCCTTTTTTATCTCCGCCGCTTCTGTCTATTTCTGTTTTTAGAACTTGCATACTATTTGTAGGCATATTGTCTTTTACATATTGCTTTGCAGTTAATCCAAAAAGTTTTTCTACTTTATCTCGTGTGCGTGATTCTGGGGTATCAATCCCCATCATTCTAACTCTTTCTTTTTTCAGCCAAACGCCAAATCCTAAGTCGATATCTACATCAACTGTATCACCATCTACAACTTTAAGTATTTTACATCTGTATTCGTACATCTTTATTCCTTTACAATTTTTCCTGTGGTAAGTTGCATAACTTCAAACTCTGTACTGTTAAACAAATCGTTTAACTTTTTTGCAAGATTGTGTGCATGACCTGGGTTTGAAAAAGAAACTTTTTTGTATTTAGGACCAGGAAAACTTGAAAGTGAATTTTGTGTTTTTAGGTTAAAAGGCTTGCCTTGATAAAAGACTGCCCATATGGCATCAGCCGCCAAGACTTGATCAGACTTGTAAGTCTTTTTGTCTATATGTTCTAATAATATTTTCGGTTTTGGTCTGCTCATATACGTATAATTCCTTTAATTATATACGTATATATTTATCTATTTTTCTGTTATAGTAATATTAAACGCAGTGCTGATTCTTGGTGTGTCGGACTTTTGTACAGGAATACTGTGATTTAGATAGGGTGGAAAGAATATCATATCGCCTTCTGTAGCATCTGCATATACTACTTCTTTAGGCTGTTTTGTAGGTAAATTTTTAGTTATAGGTGTAGACTGTGTGCTTCTAATACCGTCTGTAGAAGGGTTATAAAACACTGTAGGCTCATGTACAGTAGGGTCATATTTAACATAGTGTACTGCACATACCTGTATAGTACGTGGACTTGATAGATGATTATGTATTTCTCCCCAACCACCTTTTCCAGTAACATTATACCATGCATCAATACCTACTTGCCAATTTAGTTTATCAGTATTGTAACCATAGAATTCAAGGTACTGATTGATAGTAGGTTCATATAAAACAAAAAGGTCACTCCAATCTATGAGGAGAGCACCTTGAAAATAATCGCTATATACGTTACAAAAAGGACTATTACTGCCTTTGTCATGGTATTCACTTTCTACATTATCAACTAAAAAACGTTTGATTTGCTCGTGTTGATTTACTTTTACTTTGTAAATGTCTGTTTTAAAGAGTGTTTGGACTTCCATTAATCTTTGAATCCGCCGCCGTCCATTTCGACTTCGACTACTTCATTCTGTGCCTTTGCAGTATTATCTGCAAGGAACCTCTCCATATCGCCTAACAGTCTGGAGTTTACTTGCCCTAATGTAAGTGCAAGATTTTTTGCATCTGCTAAAGATAATCTAATTTCTTTTTGATTACTTTGCTCGGCAACTTTTACCTGTTGAAAAAACTTTTCAAAAATTACTGTATTAATTGGTTCTTTTGTCATCTGCATTTGCCTTTGATAACTCTTGTCTCATTGTAAGTTCATCTTTAAAAGGACCTTTTGAAATATAGTTTTCGATAGTAACCATCTTAGGGCAAAAACTTCTTACCCAACCTTTTTCAAATCTAATTATATAATAGCCTGCACAATATAAACTTTTAGATTTTTTGCTTTTAGTAAACAAAGGTAATTTACGTTTTACATCATACATAGAATTAAAAGGCACACAAGAAGTAGCATAACCTTGTACTTCTTTTTCTGGTTGCTTAGGTGAAGCATCACTAATTGTTGCTCCCCATGTAATATCAATATCTTTTACAAGTTGCTTTTCGCTTTCGTAAAATTTTGTCTGTGTGTTACAACAGTACATATATGATTTATCTTCTTGCTTTGATAGTGTTCCAATACGTTGACCATCTTCTTCAACGATCCAAAACTTTCCATCAACAATTGGACTTGCTTTAATTTTTGTCATTTAATACTCCAAATGTTTCAGTTGTTATGACAGTGACGTTAATACTTTTATTTGCCGCCAAGGCCGCATATAATCTTGTTCTACCATCGATTACATAACGACCGCTGTCTAATTCTAATATCAAAGGTGGACGACAAGTCCCGACTTCTACTGCTTCAATAATAGGCTCTAAAGGAAACTCTCTTTCTCTATCATCTCGTTTATCACGAGCAAGTTGTTCCTTAATGTACTGTTCTCTATACCCTTCTTTTCCACTTATTTCCTTTAATGCTTGTAGCATATAAGGATCTTCGGGCATATTGTCTAAGTTATTTAAGCCTAATATTTCGCTGACTGACATATTTTGGACAGGCAAATTGTCCAGTATCTTGCCAATCTTTTTAGCGGCATTTTCTATTAAATGCACTTCTGTAGGTAATCTTTTGCCTAATCTAAAAGGTAAAGTCTTTACAAAATCTTGTACTGCTGGATCCATAGATTCTAATAGTTCATATGCATCAGCATAATTTTCGTCCATTAATTGCATACGTATCTCGCATTTAATGGTTCACTGTAACTTTGTACTTGTTCGCTAATTTTGTTAAGTTCGTGTCTTGCACAAAACTTCATTAACTTAATACCAACCTGTTGTACTTCTTTAGGTGTTTGTGTAGCAGTACTGATAGTATCGTTTATAATAGTTCTAATATTATCAGGTTGTGCAGTTAGATCACAAAGAATAACATTACGTTGATAATCTTCAAGGACTCTATGCTCTTTACCATCATGGTCAACCCAACGTTGTAGCATAAGATTATTCCAAGAGTAACCTTTGCTTTCTTTGTCAGCAAATGCTTCTTGTAAGCCTACTTTATTTTTAGTACCTTTGACTCTTACTCCAGGATATGCTGAAAAAACATTATCACTTGTATCACCACGCATACATTTTTCAAAGAGCAACCATTCAGGATTAGGTGCTTCCTTTTCCTTCTTAGTTTTCTTATCTAACACACGATTACCTTTTTTATCAAAATAACCTTCATGTGTAATTGTAACGTCTTGAATACCATTGTACTGTTTTACATTAGGTGCAATTAATTGTGCAAAGTCGCCATCAGTTGAAACAATAACATGATTGTCATTAGGATGTGATTGTATCCAACCTGCAATCAAATCATCTGCTTCAAGTTCAGGATGTTGCAATACAGTACAGTTTGTTTTTTCGCCAACAAAGTTTTTAAACTCGTCGAACATCTCCCAAAAGACTTCTTCCTCTTCTTGCTGACTTGCTGTCAGAGCCGCACGAGCATCACTTCTGTTTCGCTTGTAAGGTTCATAAAAGTCCTTACGCCAAGAACGTCCTTCCAAACAAAATACAACATGACTGCCGTCAAAGTCTTGCCAAACTTTTCTTAAACTACTCAAAGTAATATGAAAAGCCATGCCAACTTTATCAGTTAAGTTGCCTCGGATAACGTGTCTTGCACGAAAGAAAGTATTTGCAGTGTCTACGAGTACATAAGTCATAGTACTATATTACTTGGATTCTGCGTTTTTGTCAAGTTCTTTTTTTGCTTTTTCTTGAATTTCTTTTAGAATATCTTGATTCATAAAAGGAATAGCATTAAAGAAATCTTTATCAAAACTTCCTGTAAGACGTAAATCAAATGCTACACTTACTCTTGGTTTTGATTCTGAATGCTCCTCTGTGTAGTGTTGTGTATAACTTGGAAAGATTACACAGCCACCTTTTTTATTAGGTAATCCAATTTTTGATTCTGGATCAAATGAACTTCTATAAAATGTTTTTGTTTGGTAATCATCAAAATGCATATTACCACTTAGATAAGAATCAGGAGTGCCACCATGTGCGTGTACATCCATTGCTTCACCTTGTCTAAGAATATTTGCCCAACAAACAATTTGTAGGTCTTTTAATTCTAATTGTTGGTTCTGTACATATTCAAGATAAGAATATCTAATAAAAGTAAGTAATTCGTTAAATGCAGGCTCGTCTTTGTTATCTAAAAGATTATAACGTCCGAACCTTGTCGTAATATGTTTCTCAGTTAATCCTGTACCGCCCGAATTTGCAAATTCATAATCATCTAAGATCTTTTGTTCGTTATCTATAATCCACTTTTGAATAGCATCAACATGAACTAAATCTGTCCAGTTAGTCAACCAAAGCGGAATATTCCATGATGGTGCAAATTCTGTGTGGGGGTGAAAACTTTTTACTCTAATTAATGACATTACTTAACCTCCGTTTTACCGTCGCCTAAATTTTTTGTTTCAATGTATCCTGCACCACGTGATGGATCGTGGCCTTCTTCAGCAAGTACATTTCTTGCAAGATCTTTAAACCAAAGGTCAACAATTTCTTCATTGCTTTCACCTGAATAACCTGCATCAAGCAGTTGTTCAATAAACTCATTATTCCAATCAAGTTCAAAGAATCCGTTACGAATATTATCCTTGTTTACCTGTGTATCTAAAACACCAACCCAAGGCTTTTTATCTTTTGTTGCTTGTTCTTTTTCTTTTAACATCAGTTCACGATGTGTAAGTTGTGTTTCGTTCGATTTCTTTTTACCGAACAAATCATTAAATTGTTTTTTAATTTTTTCCATCATAGTCCAGCCTTTCTTGCACGTTCGTCAGGATCAAGTTCCCCATGCGTTTCCGAAGATGTCGACGTGAAGTCTGGGGGTATAGCGCCAGCCTCGCTCCATTGCCAGTTCTGCGACTCTTCTTGTGTTGAGTGTATATTCTTCTGATCTGCCTCCGAGCGGCATGATATAAACGGGAACATCGATTCCTGCTCTACGATATTCCTGTACTGCTTTGGTAACTTCGTCCACGTCCACTGAATCAGCGACCACAAACTTGAAATACATACTACTACCACTAACATCGAAATAACTACGAGCAATGTCAGGATTGATAGCATCATCCCAAATTTCGCCCGATACGGAAAGTTTCGGAGAGCAACTCCAAGTAATTTCAAATCTGTCTTGAGACTCGATATATTCTTTGAAATCGTCTCTGAGAGGTTGTGTTGTATTTGTTTCAAATGTAACATTTTTTAAGTCTCTCATCTTTGGATGTTCAAATAAATCTACATAGAATTTTTGCCATCCTAATAGTGGTTCACCACCTGTTAATATAAAATGAACATCTTGTCCATTGGACATAGTCCATTTTCCTTCTGGAGTCAAACTAAGAATATAATCAACTACTTCGTCAACAGTATGATCTTTCATGTACTTTTTAAATTGAGGATAGATACTTGCATACGTATCACAACCAGTATGAATAATAGGCAAGTCTTCAAACTTCTCAACTTTATCTAATACGCCATCATCTAAAAGTTGTTTGACTTCTGGATTATATTTAACTCCTTCTTTTCGCACATAACTTCCTCTTGAATGTCCAAAATTCATACAACGGAAATTACAACCAAAGGTACGCAAAAAGACAGAAGGAACGCCAACAAAACGTCCTTCGCCTTGAACTGAATAAAACGCTTCAGAATATCTTAGTTTCATTCTTTCACCTGTGCTAACGGTTCATTAATATATGAATCGTTGTAGTCCCCATTATTTTGATATCTACGAATAGACGTGTCTTTTACAAGTCTTCCGTCTTTGATAGTGTAAGTAGTGTATTCTGCTTTAATTACACCGTCTTTAGATCTTTCAATATGTTCTTTCATTGGGCCTTCCTCAAAATTAGTCACGTGCAAACTCCTGTTGTAATTTAATATTATCCATGAACTCCTTTTTAGTACCTGGATCTTCATTAAAGGCACCCTTTAATACAGTAGTCTGAGTTAAACTACTCTTAGCCATAATACCTCGGTTTTCACAACAACCATGTGTTGCTTGGATGTAAACTCCTACATTATCAGAACCTGTTGCACTCATGATCTCACGTGCAATGTCATTATTAAGTTCTTCTTGTAGTGTTCCACGTCTTGCACACCATTGTGCGATACGTGTATATTTAGAAAGTCCAATTAATTGTTCAGCGGCAATAATACCAATATATGCAACACCACCAACTGGTTGATGATGATGTGAACAAACACTTTTAATTTCTGAACGTACCACAAGCATACCTTTATAACCATCTTCTATATGATTAGGAAATGCAGTAGCATTAGGCATAGGATGATACCTACCACTCATTAATTCGTTAAAATACATTTTAGCAAGACGTCTTGCAGTATCTTTAGAATTAGGATCGTTGAATCTATCAATTATAAGCCTATCAAGTACACCTTCAAATGCCTCAGTTGCCTCTTCAATTAATGCTTCTTTTTCGCCTTTAAAAATATATTCAGAGATATTATCTCCTGCCCAATAACGTTTGTTATTGTCCTGAATACGTTTCGTTACTTCTTCATATTTTTTCAATTTACTTCTCCGAGTTATAGACGTGGATGTCTCCGCGTATAATATACTTTACAGTATATACTTTATTTAGGTTTTTGTCAAGTTTTTTATGCACTTAGAAATACTTTTTGAGCATTTCAATTTGGTCATCATACTCAGCAATAACCTTAAGTTCTTTTTCGATTGATTCCAAAATATCAGGATGTTCACCAACTCCTGCGGCATTTTTCAAAAAAATCTCAACATTCATTGCGTGTTTATGAATGTGTCCTTCTGCGTGTTTGATCAAAGCCTCTTTTGTATTCTCTCTACTATATTCACCAACTTTACTCATTTTCCAACTCCTTTCCTATTTGTGGAATAAATTCACTTGCGATTAATTTATGTGCTTCTTCATTGAAGTGTTCGTCATCAATCGTAAACAAATTTAAGTCTGCCTTATCGCTCAAAAACTCATGAACGGTTTTTGAACTAACTTTACCATAAGAGCAATCACCAAGCATATTTAGATCTTTAGGCAACCAAGTGTTCTCGTTAATGGCAAAAATTTTTAAAGATGCATTATGTTCTTTACATAATGTATTCCAAAGTTTCACTTCTTTAAAAAATGCTCTTTGGTTTGTGGTACTCATTAATTCGTACCATGCTTTAATTCTTTGATATCCTTCTTGTTGTAAATTAGGATCGGTTAAGTTAAATGGAGCCATTTCAAAACCAATTGACGGTTGTACTGCATAATCACCTTTTACAGTAATCATACCAGTGTCAAAAGATTTTGCTTCATCATTCCAAACTCCTACATTGTAGCAATCAATTTTGCCTTTTGTTTCTTCTAAAAGCATATTACTATCCAAAGGAGTAATGTTTTCGAAATGACACGGATTAGTCCAAGTGACTCTAAATCTATTCCAGTAACTTTGTTGTATAACTACTTCGTCAATATCGTTATATTTTTTGAATAAGAACGCAAGTCTTTCACTGTAATCATACCAACCACGACCAGGACAAGCAAAAATTACACCATCTTTGCCTTGATTATTAATATAATATTCTGCCCAGTTGTTATCATTCCAACGGTCACGTTCATGTTTGCCGTAACTGTATCCTGCACTATGACTACAACCTATGACTGCTGTTCTCAATTTGGTTCCTTTTCTGTGGCAATAATACCACCGTGGATTTGCCAATTACAACCTAAACTTTCATAACCTTTTTCTGTGAGCCATTCATAACGACCTTGCCAATTATCGCTTTCAAGTTGTGCTTCGTAATCGTCATTTAGTTTATCTTGTTCTTCTTCTGTAAAGTAATTTCCATAGAATATAAAGTCTTCTGCACAACCATCATAGGTATCCCAAAGTTCGCATACTTCATAATCATCATAGTCCCAGATTTCTCCATCTTCACCTAATGACTCTTGCAAGTATTGTACTTCTTCTTCACTTTGTGGTGTAACAAGAAATGTGCCGTTACGCCATAAAATTTCTGTGTTTAGTTTTTTCTCTGCAGATTTATTTTCGTACATTTCTATTTCAGTAAGACTCTTTTTCCAATAAGCACATACTTCATATGTTTTACCTAATTCAATTTTACTTACACCTTCAGACATTACACACAATCTCCTTCCAAAAATAAATCAGGTTGTCTTAGATCTTCTTTGATAGTGTATTTTTGTTTTTCAGGAATCACACCTCTTACACCACCTTTGGGATCTTCCATATCGCCTTTGCGTCTTGGAATTAAATGTACGTGTGGATACATAACAGTCTGACCTGCTTCGGTACCAATGTTTTGTCCAATGTTGTATGCATCACAATATCCGTTTTGTGTCCAATCATAACCCCAAGCATATGCGGCCTTGTAGCATTTTTCTAATTTGTCCCAGGTTTCTTCTTTAGGAACAAATAAAATATGTCCTTGTGTTACAGGATATTTGTCTCTAAATACTGTAAAGTCTCGTGTGTCAACTAATATGTCTTTCCACGGAATATCTTTATATTGCATAAAATTCTTCCTTAATGTATCGTTGAAGTTCATGATCACCTACATTAGCAGGCACTCGGTTTTTGTAAAACAATTCATAACTATCTGAACCATACTTGCCAATGCCGTGTAATTCAGTTGCATCTTCTCCATCCCAAGTAAGATAGTCTAAACTCATTTGACGCAATCTTTTTTCACGTACATTAACCATTCCTAATGGTTCAATAATACTTTTAATTGTTTTAGATGTGGTGTTTAAAAAATGCACTGGTGTAGGACAAATTTTAAACAGTTTTGGTAGTACACTTTTTACTTGTTTACGATTAGTTAAATTTAAACAAATAACACCAACCATATGTTGCCAAACAGATTCTACCTGTTGTTGCACCATTAGATCATCACGCATATTCACTTACATTCTCCCAAGGATAAACAAGCCATACATCTTCTTCTGCTTTGTTTACTTCGTGGCAACTATAAGTTACTTGATCAAATTCGCTTGACAAGTTTTCTGTAAGCACTCCAAATCTAACATTGTCTCCCCAAATACCGCTCCATATATCTTCTTCGTTTGGCATACATGAACTTCGCCAATCGTCTTTGATCCAATTAAATGTAGCACCAGTATCGTTGATATCATCTATAATAAGAATATTCTTTTTGAAGTTAGGTGCCCATCTGGCTCCAGTAACACCATGTTTATTATTACCAGAAGGATCAGGATTAACTCCAAATGCATCATCGGCCATCCATGTATTGCTTTCACTTTGTTTGTCATCATCACGCAAACTTACTTTGAGTGCTTCACAACGAATTCCTGTCATGTTAGAAATAATAGTAGCAGGAACATTACCACCACGAGTAATACCTACAATATAATCAGGACGCCAGTTGTCCTTGTACATTTGATTTACAATACTGACACACATTTTCTCAACGTCTTGCCAAGTGTAAAAATGTTTCTTAACCATGTTCGCTCCTTACGTACAGCAGGTCCTGATCACCTTTTTTTACAATTACTCCGGTGCCATCGCCTTTGTTTGGTTCAACAAATTTAAGTGCAGGAACAAATCTTGCAGAAGATCTGAAGCCTGTTGCACTATGATTAATGTTACTCCTAAAGAAGCAGAAACGTCCTGGGATAGGAGCAACACTTACAATTAAAGGATCTATATTTCCTTCAAAATCTTTTGTTTCGTATGTACCTAAATCATCTTGTGTTATAAAGAATTTTGTTTCACCTTTTTCATCAGGACCCCAAGTAGTATTACAATAATACAATAGTGTCCAATCACAATCATCTTTATGATAATAAGCATCTTCGCCTGTTGCAAAGAAATTTAAATTACTTCTTCTATATTCTAAACCTTCAAGGTCTTCTAATTTTTCACTAACTACATTCCATAGAGTTGACCAAGTATGTGTGTGTTCAAACTCAAAGCACTGTAAACCTGTAGGAGGTTGATTAGGATTGTCTTTTGTACCCCATTTAAAACTTAAATTCTGTATTTCTTTTTCAAGTACAGACACTACTTTTGGATTAAGAACATCATCATATGTTCTAATTAAACCACCAAAATATTCTGTCTTTTTAATTTCCATACTTGTCCTCAAGGTATTCATCATAACGTACCCATTCGCCATCTCTTATAAATCCCCATTCTCTTTTCTTGGGACCTGGCATAAACAATGTCCAAGGTGTTACACCCGGCTCTAATTCAATTCTGTGTAAACTCTTAGGTGTACTAAATCTAAAACTACCAGGACCTCTCCAAAACTTACCTTCTGGAGTATGTTCCCAATATCCACCTTTTAGAATTAGTGTAAAGTATGGCCATGGATGATCATGTAAATCATCTAAATCACCTTTATGAAACTTATGTAAAAATACATTGAACGGAAACTTTTTACGATCCTTTAAAAAAAGATAGTAACGTGTTAGATATGGTTCGTTCTCATATCTATCCATAATTACTCTTTTACGTCCAAGTTTTTCTAAAAGTTTAAAAAGGTATTTCATTATCGCCTCTGTTGTTTTTATAATCGTCCTTTACAAGTTTGTAAACATCAATAAATTTATCATATGCAATTTTAAGTGCCGGATACATTCCAATCATTTCATTTACTTGATTTTCTGACGGCCAATTATCAATACCATCATCAAATGAACCTACGTCAAACGTAACATTACTTGTAGGATCAGGATTAAATTCATCTAATGAAATACTGAAAGTACTGTCTGTGTAATCGGAACTTGCTCCTTCATATGTAATTGTGTAAGGTTTATCATCACTCATCTTTAATAGCCTTATATAATGCTTTTCCACTAAAGAAGTCATCTGATAGTAAATGTGTTTGCTTCTGCATAGGCACTATGTATTTTTCATAGTTTTCCATATATTCAACTATCCTATCACATACTTCGCTTTTATGTTTCTTATAACTTTCAAAACTTTCTGTCCATACACTCGGATACTTAAAGTGTTCAGTAGCCATTTCTTTGTAACTTAATCTATCCGGAACCATTGGAATAGTATCTACAAGTAATCCTTCATACCAACTAATACCAAGTGTTTCTTGTAAGTTAGCACTAAACACCATTTTTGCTTCTCCAAGCATATTATGATATTCGTTCTTTGTAAGTTGTTTTTCTTGACAAATTACAAATTCATACTGTCTTAATGTATCTTTTAAGTCTTGGAATATTTCAGGTTGCTTCTCAGGAGCAACTCTATGCGGAAACAAAATTAAATTCTTTTTAGGCATTCCTTTGTACATTTGAAAACTGTTCTTTTCATATTCCATAGGCCAGCCAACACGTCTAATCTTTTCATCAGTAGTATCAAATACTGCTTTAAACATATCAACATGGAATTGTGTAGCAAAGAAATTATGATCATATGCTTCAAACATAGATCTTTCTGCGTTTCTAACCCAAGGCTTATCACCAATAAGTCTTCCTAAAAAGTCCGCAGGATCGTAACTGCCGGCGTGCCACAAGCCACCCACTTTAATTTTAACTCCGAGCAGTTCAGCC
>MDTC01053492.1_pt1 | contig 12817 bp, 13 predicted proteins | sample 811181 | NCBI WGS metagenome assembly MDTC01 (sample SAMN05326644, study PRJNA326480) | marine metagenome | isolation source: seawater | place: Pacific Ocean: North | collected 2011 | reverse complement strand
CTAGGTAAATTTCTTTTAGATGGAAGTTTATATCAAGGATTTAAACCAGTTCTTTGGTCTACTGTAGAAAAAACTGCTTTGGCAGATGCTGAAGTAGAGTATTTAGATCACAATTCTAATACAATCTATGTTGCATTTAAAGTTAAGAAAACTAACAATGACTTTCTCAAGGATACAAGCATTATAATTTGGACTACAACGCCATGGACTATACCTGCTAACAGAGCATTAGCTTTTAATAGCAATATCAATTACTCAGTTTTGGAAATTGAAAATCTTGAATATTTTAAAGAAAAGAGAATTGTAGTTGCAAAAAATTTAATTGATACAGTTACGAAGGAGTGTGGAATAAAAAACTATAAAGAATTAAAGACTTTTAAAGGCTCAGAATTTAAGGGAACCTTATGCAGCCATCCATTTGTCAAGATAGATTTTGATTATAATGTTCCAATGTTGGATGCTCAATTTGTTAATTTGGAACAAGGAACTGGAATTGTTCATTGTGCTCCTAGCCACGGCCCAGATGATTTTAATCTGTGTTTAAAAAATAATATACCATCACTTTACACAATTGATAATTCAGGTGTTTATACTGAAGAGATACCGTATTTTACAAATACACATGTATTTAAGGCAGACCCGATCGTTATAGAAAAACTTAAAGAGCAAAATAAATTACTTAAAAATGACAAACTTAACCATAGTTATCCTCATTCTTGGAGATCCAAGGCTCCGTTAATATATAGAGCAACTCCTCAATGGTTTATTTCTATGCAAAAAAATAATTTAAGAGATAAAGCAGTCAAAGCCATAGGTGAGACTGTCTTTTACCCAAGTAAAGGTAAAGAAAGGCTTTTATCAATGATTGAAGGAAGACCAGACTGGTGTGTTTCAAGACAAAGAGTTTGGGGTGTGCCATTACCTATATTCATTAATAAGAAAACAAAAGAACCGTTAAGGGATCAAAAAATAATAGATAGAATTGCTTCTATTTACGAAAAGCAGGGCTCTGATTGTTGGTTTACAGATGATGCAAAAACTTTTTTAGGTAATGATTATGATGCAAAAGATTATGAAAAACTAAATGATATTGTGGAAGTTTGGTTCGATAGCGGCTCAACACATAGTTTTGTTTTAGAGAAAAGAAAAGATTTAAAGTGGCCTGCAGATATGTATTTAGAGGGATCCGATCAGCATAGGGGGTGGTTTCATTCTTCTTTATTAGAATCATGCGGAACTAGAGGCAAAGCACCATTTAAAAGTATTCTTTCACATGGTTTCGTTGTTGATGGCAAAGGTATGAAAATGTCTAAATCGATGGGCAATGTTATCTCTCCTGAAGATATATTGAAGAATTACGGTGCAGATATACTTAGAGTTTGGGCTTCAGCGTCTGATTATGCTGAAGATTTAAGAATAGATAAAAATATCTTAATACAACATGCAGAGTCTTATAGAAAAATTAGAAATACCTTTAGATTTATGCTTGGTAATTTAAAAGACAATTTTGAAAAGCAAAACTTTGAAAAAATAGATCTAAGTAAATTCGATGAATTGGAGCAATTTATTTTGCACAAATTATTTTTATTAAATAAATCTGTTGATGAAAATTTGAAAAATTATAATTTTCATAAACTTTATAAGGAATTATTAAATTTTTGCACACTTGATCTTTCATCTTTTTATTTTGATATAAGAAAAGATACACTTTACTGCGATAGTATTAATTCACAAAAAAGAAAAAATTGTGTAGTTGTTTTAAACATAATTTTAGAGAGCTTATTGAAGTGGTTCGCTCCAATTTTAGTTTTTACCACTGAAGAAATCTATAGTTTATTGAATAAAGATAATTCTGAAAGCATCCATGAAAATAATTTTGTAAAAATTCCGACTAACTGGAGGAATGATAAACTAAATCAAAAATGGTCGCATCTATTCGAAATAAAACAAGAATCAAACATTGCTATTGAAGAGAAAAGGATCAACAAAGAAATTGGTTCGAGTTTAGAGGCAGAAATTAAACTTAAACTGAAAAAGGAGAAATTTGAACTTCTCGATAAGCTTGATTTAGCAGATTATTTTATCGTTTCAAAAGCAGAAAAAGAATTATCGAATGATGATGATATAAAGATTGAAGTGAAAAAAGCTAGAGGACAAAAATGTGAAAGATGTTGGAAAATTTTAGAGAAAAAATGTGAGAGAGAAAGTTGTCCGATAAAGTAGAAAGTCTATATTTTGATTGATCCTAAAGAAATAAAAAACAAAATTATTACAAAAAATAATCTTTATTCTTTGTTTCTTATTTTAATAATTTTTTTTTTCGACAGATATACAAAATTATTCGTCTTAAATAATTTTACTGAGAATACGTATTATTTAAATGACTATATCAATTTAGATTTAATTTGGAATATAGGAATTGGATTTGGTTTAATGAGCACAGAATCAGATTTAATTTATAATTCAATAACTTTCTTAATAGCTATAGTTTTATTATTTTTAATATTTTTTTTAATAATTTCCGATATAATTGATAAAACTATTTACACAATTATAATAGGTGGTGCACTAGGCAATTTTTATGATAGGTTGATTTTTAGGGCAGTACCTGATTTTATCGATATCCATTATAAAAACTTTCACTGGTTTACTTTTAATGTTGCAGATATATTCATTTCATTGGGAATATTTTTTTTTATTATAAGAAGCTTTTTTGTTAAGAATAAAACATGAAAAAAATAAATATCATTTTAATAATATTCTTTTCTCTGACTTCTTGTGGTAGTTTTCAGGAGGCAGGAAAAGTTTTAAGGAATGAAAAAGTTAATTCCACAGACGAATTTCTTGTAAAAAAAAGAGATCCACTTATTTTACCACCTGATTTCGAGGACCTGCCAAAGCCAGATTCAAGAATAGAGAACAAAAAAGAGAAAAAAAATACTTTAAAGAAGATTTTGAACGCATCTAATGAGGAAACCTCATCAAAAAATTCATCTTCTTCAACTGAAAAAACAATACTTAATAGAATAAGAAATTGATAAATATTCATTTTTCATCAAAAAAAAATAAAAAAAAATTTCAAAAAAAATCAATTGATAATTTCAATAAGTTGATAACAAATATAAATAAAGATATTTCAAATTCTTCGAAAACGTTAAACATTTTAAATACAAAATTTAAATTTAATTTTAATCTTAAGGATCTAAGGAGATTTAAAAAATTTAATACCGTTGCAATAATAGGAATGGGAGGATCTATACTTGGCGCGGCAGCAATTTATGATTTTTTAAAATTCAAAATTAAAAAAAAATTTTATTTTTTTGATAATTTAGATCAAGACAGCATTCAAGAAATAAAGCAAAATGAGGATTTAAATAAAGTTCTTTTTCTTATAATCTCTAAGTCAGGTAATACCATTGAGACTTTAAGTAATGCTTTTTCTTTGGGTGTGTTAAATAAAAATTCTAAGAATATTATAGTTATAGCTGAGAGAAAAAATAATTTATTATTTTCTTTATCAAAAAAACTTAACTTATTCTTTATCGAGCACAAAAAACACGTAGGCGGAAGGTACTCAGTGCTGTCTGAAACAGGTGTCATCCCAGCTTATTTGATGGGCTTAAATATTGAAAAATTAAGATCCAATATTCAAAAATTTCTTAAGGGAAAAAATAAAATTATTCTAAGAAACAACGTAATAAAATTAGCAAGTTTTATGAGTTCAAAAAAATTTAATAATCTAATTTTTCTTAATTACATACCTCAACTAGAAAAGTTTCTTTATTGGTGCCAGCAATTAATTGCAGAAAGTTTAGGTAAAAATAAACTTGGTTTTTTACCAGTAGTTTCAAATGCTCCCAAAGATCATCATAGTCTTTTACAACTTTATCTTGATGGCCCAAAAGATAAATTATTTACCATTTTTAGTTATGAAGGAAAATTAAAAAAAAAAACTAAATTCAATATGCTTGTAAAAGAGGAAAATTTTTTAAATAAAAAAAGTTTAAGTGAAATTAAAATTGCCCAAAAAAATGCTTTAATAAAAGTTCTTAAAAAAAAAGATATTCCTTTTCGAGAATTTAAATTTAAAAAAATAGATGAAACTATTTTGGGTGAATTATTTTCCTATTTTATAGTTGAAACAGTTTTAATTGGAAAACTTCTCAAAATTGACCCTTTTAATCAGCCTGCTGTTGAAGAAGTAAAAATATTAACAAAAAAATTTCTCAGCAAAAAAAACCAAAAATAATTTTTGATCTTCCATAAATTTTGTAATTAATTACGTTAATTAGGTTATCAAAATTATCAATAGTTTTTTTTTCTCTATGCAGAACAATCAGATGTTTCGATTTATAAATTTCACCTTTTTTCATAGTTTTTAATACATTAAGAAAATCATTTTCAGCAAAAGGAGGATCCAAGAAAATCAAATCAAATTTTTTTTTTATCATTGTTTCGTTCTTTAAAAAATTTTCTACCCGATCGGATATAACCAAAGCTTTTTCTTTTATGGATAATTTATTTAAATTTTCTTTAAGAATATTTGAAGAGCTTTTATCCTTTTCAATAAATGTAACTTTTCGTGCACCCCTTGAAATACATTCTATTCCAAATGAACCAATGCCAGAGTATAGGTCTAGAATATTAGAATTTTTAATTTCTATGTTAAAAGAATTTGAGTGTTTTAAAATATTAAAAATATTTTCTCTAACAATATCTTTAAGAGGTCTTGTTTGTAAGTTTTTTACAAAGTCAATTGATTTACCTTTTAATTTCCCGCTTATAATTCTCATTTTACAATTACTCTCCAACCTATATCTTTTCGGTAAAATCCCCCTTTCCAATTAATTTTTCGAATAATAGAAATTATTTTTTGTCTGATAGTTGAAAAATTTTTACCAATTGAAGTTACATTTAACACCCTTCCTCCATTTGATATAATTTGACCCTTTTTGATTTGTGTTCCGGCTTGATATATGAAATCATTTTTTAACAATTTAATTTTATTAAAGTTTTTAATTTTTACATTTTTTTTATATTTACCAGGATAACCTTTAGAGCATAATACTATTGTCATACATTTTTCTTTTATCCATTTTATTTTTAGATTTTTTAATTCATTATTAATTGTGCTTATAAAAATTTTTACAATATCTGTTTTTAATCTTGGAATTATAACCTGACATTCTGGATCACCCATTCTAATATTATATTCAATTAGATATGGTTCATTTTTTTTAATCATCAAACCCACATATAAAAAACCAGAGTAAGGATTCCCAATTCTTTTAAGAGCAGATAATGTTGGTTTAATTATTTTATTAATTATTTTTTTTTCCAGTTTTTCATTAATGATTGGAGCTGGAGAGTACGCTCCCATACCACCAGTATTAGGTCCTTTATCATTTTCAAAAACACGCTTATGATCTTGGGCTGAGCCAAAAAACTTAAAATTATTTCTATCTACGATAACAAAATAACTAGCCTCTTCTCCTGATAAAAATTCTTCTAAGACAACTTTATTTGATGATTTAAACTTCCCTTTAAATATTTCAAATGACGTTTCTAAAACTTGTTTTCTTGATTTACAAATCTTAACCCCTTTTCCAGCAGCTAATCCGTCGGCCTTAACAACTATTGGAAGTTTACAAACATCCAAAAAATTATAAATTTGATGTTTATTTTTACAAATTTGAAACTTTGCTGTTGGAATATTATTTTTTTTGCAAATCATTTTCATAAAAGCTTTTGAACCTTCAAGCTTTGCAGCATATTTACTTGGCCCAAACACTTTGATTTTATTCTTTTTTAAAAAATCAACGATCCCTTTTACCAATGGTTCCTCAGGTCCGACGATTATTAAATCAATTTTATGTAATTTTATTAAACCGAGTATTTTCTGAAAATTCAATATATCGACACTAATATTAGTAGCTATTTTTGCAGTTCCTGGATTGCCTGGGAAACAAAAAATTTTTTGTACTAATTTAGACTCATGCATCTTTTTGCATAAAGCATGCTCTCTACCACCACTACCAATTAATCCAATATTCATAATGAAATATATATTGTATATTTTATTGATGGGTAAAAAAAAAGCTAAACTTATTTTTAAACACAACTATTTTGAAGTAGTAGAAGATGGTGATCACGTCTTATGTGCAATATCTGGTAAAGAAATTCTATTAGAGAATTTAAATTATTGGAATGTAGATTTACAAGAAGCATATTTTTCTCCAATTGAAGTCAATGAGAGATATAAAAATAAAAAAAATTAATTTATTTCCACCTATTATGTGTCCAGATCCATTGTTCTGGATTTTTAATGATCATTTTTTCTAAAATTTTATTTAAAGCAATTGTCAAATCTATTTTATTTTTGAACGTATCTGGTCTAATTTTATTTTGAAATTCAATTACAAAATTGTCATCTTTATTTCTCTCAATTAAGACAGGGATGATATCTAAATTAAATTTAATCGATAGTTGAGCTGGTAAAGAGGTTGTTAAAGCCGGCTCGTCGAAAAAAACTATTCTTTCTCCCTCACTTACTCTTTGATCAATCATAAGGGCTATAGAATGTTTTTTTTTGATATAATCAATTGACTCCCTTACACCATTAATACCTTTTCTAATTTGATTTTGGCAAACGTATTTTTTTCTTAGGTATTCCATAAAAGGATTTAAAAATAAATTATTAAGCGGCCTATAAATTGTTGCTAACGGAATATTTTTTTTTGTTATTTCCATAGACATCAATTCAAAATTTGCAAAATGACCTGAAATAAAAATTACTGGTTTTTTCTTTTCAACTATTTCAGCTAAATTTTCTTCTCCTTTAAAAGTAATATGAGTATTTTTTTTCCTAAATTTATCTAAATATATATATTCGATGAAAGTTTTTCCATAATTTTTCCACATTTCATTAATAATTTTTTTCTTATCTACATTAGAGATTTTTACAGAAAAAATTTTCAAATTTTTTTCTGTTATTTTTCTTGATTTAAAAAGAGGTCCAATAAGAAAAAATATATTTGAAAATATTTTTCTACTTACTTTCATACCTATCAAGCGACCTAATAAAAAGAAAAAATAAATAAATAACGATTGTATGAAATAATAAATAATTTTAATCATATAAATCTTTTAATACCTTAATAAAATTTTCTTGATCTGCAATTTTAAGTTCTACTTTAAGAAAGTTCACTTTATCAAAATTATACTTTTCAATTTTATAAAAATCTTTTTCCGTCATTATGATCTTATAATTTTTTTCTTCAGCCTCTCTAATAATATTCTGAAACTGTTCTTTTGAAAATTTATAGTGATCAGGGTAAATTATTTTTTTTTGAATATTTAAGTTATTTTGCTCTATTAATGAAAAAAAATTCTCAGGATTCCCTATCCCAGCAATTGCAAGAAGTTTTTGATTAGTAAAATCATTTAAATTTTTAGGCTCGTAATATGAATAAAAAATTTTTAAATTACTATTAATTTTTAAAATTTTTTCTTCAAAAATTTTATTCCTATTACCATTAATAATTACAATATTGATATTTTTTAAAGAATTGAGGCTCTCTCTTAACGGTCCTGCGGGTATTACCAATCCATTTCCTATTAATTGATTGCTGTTAAAACAAGCTATCGATATATTTTTTTTGATTTTATAATCTTGAAGTCCATCATCCATAATCACTGTATCGAAATTTGATTTTTCAATTTCTCTTAAGCCGTCCACTCTATTTTTGCTCAAAATTAAATTACCGAGATAACCTCTTATAAGGTTGTGCTCATCAACTTGGTCTTCATAATGTTTTCTGAAAATAACAGCATTTTTACCCATTTTATTGAGCTCATTTACTATGTAAATACAGGTTGGTGTTTTCCCAGTTCCACCGATGTAAATATTACCAACGCATATTATCGGAATTTTAAAATTTGATACTTTAGAAAATTTTTTTTTTAAGAAAACCAAAAATAAGACAATTAATGATAATGGAAAAAGCAATATAGAAAAAAAACCTATTTTTCCATCCCAAAAATTTGGCTTATTTATTCTCATTATAAATAAAGTTATTTACGAGTTTCATAGTATCATTTAAAGTTTGATGACCTATCTCTTTTATTTTAACAGACTTAGATTTAGTTTCTTTAGAAGGATTTTCCAAATCATCAATTAAATTATTAGTTAATTCGTCACTGCTTGTGATCTTTCTTGAAATATTGTTCTTATTCAGAATTTCGTAAATTTCCGCAAAATTGTTTACATAAGGTCCATGGTATATTTTACAATTTAGCCTTGCTGCTTCAATTGGATTTTGCCCTCCACTATTTTTAAGTTTTTTTAGCATTGATTTTCCTATAAAAACACTTTTTGAAAACTTATAAAAACTAAGTAAATCACCAAAATAATTGATAATTACTATCTCTTTATCATTAATAATATTTTCGTTTTTATTTAATATTTGAACATTTAAGTTAAGTTTGTGAGATAAATGCATGATTTCATTTGTTCTTTCAATATGCCTAGGCGCAATTATAGTGACTACTTCTTTAAATTTTTTTTTCAAATTCATATGGGTCTTTAAACAAACAATCTCTTCATTTTTATGAGTGTTAGAAGCAATCCAAAATTTTTTTTCAGATAAAAATTTTTCATTAATATTAGTGATTTTTTTTTCATTCTCTTGACCTATAAATTTTATATTTCCTTTAAAATAAATATTTTTTACTGATAGTTTCTTTAAGAATTCTTCTGTCTCAGTATTAGAGCAAAGACATAAATCAAATACGGAAAAAATCTTTTTTGCTACATTGGGGATTATCATCCATCTATTAAAAGATTTTGGTGTTAATCTTGCATTAATTATTGAAATTGGAATTTTTAGATCTTTTGCTCTTAGTATTAAATTTGGCCATATTTCGGAGTCGACAAGAAAAATTCTATCTGGCCTCCATTCGATCAAAAATCTATTTATTAAAAAATTAACATCAAAAGGAAAAAACCTATGTTCAATATTATCAAACTTTTCTAATTCCATTTTTGATAAATTTCCTGAGCTTAAAGTGGTTGTGGTAATTAAAAATTTTAATTTTTTATCGTTAATTTTAAGCTGACTAACAATTGGTAAAATACTTTTAAATTCGCCTATACTAGCAGCGTGAAACCAAATGAGTTTTGCGTCGCCCTTATTTTTAACATTAAAATGCGAAGATATAATTTTTTGTTTATATTTATAAGGGTCCTCCTTTTTTTTAATTTTTCTGAATTCTAGGTATATAAACAAGAATGGATATAATAAATTTGTAATAATCCTATAAACAAATAACATTTATTTCAATTGTTTCTTATAAAGTGACTTATATTCATTACAATTACTTATCAAATAATCGTGATTTCCTGTATTAATAATCTTTCCGTTCTTTAAGACAAAAATTTTATCAGCATTATGAATTGTAGAAAGTCTATGCGCAATAACTAATGTAGTTTTATTTTTTATTAGATTAGAAATAGCATTTTGTACAATTTCTTCGGACTCTGCGTCTAATGAAGATGTAGCCTCATCTAACAAAATAATAGGAGATTCTTTTAAGATTGCTCTGGCAATAGATATCCTTTGCTTTTGACCACCAGAGAGCCTTACACCATTCTCACCTATTAAGGTTTCATATCCGTTAGGTAAATTTTCAATAAACTCATCTGCGGCAGCAAACTTACAAGCTTTCGAAATCTCATCATTGGTCGCATTATTTTTTGCATATGCTATGTTATTCTTAATTGTATCATCAAACAAAATGACATCCTGACTTACCATTGATAGATTTTTTCTTAAGGACTTTAAGCTAACTTTATTAATATTTTGACTATCGATTTCAATAGAGCCACTCTGAGGGTCATAAAACCTTGGCAATAAATTTATTATTGTACTTTTACCTGCACCACTATGTCCTACAAAAGCAACCATCGTATTTCCTTTAACATCAAAACTTATGTCTTTAACAGCCTGGGCAGAAGTTTTTTGATAACTAAAAAAAATATTATTAAATTTAATATTTGAATTTTTAATAACCAAGTTTGGCAAACTTTTATCCTCAACAATTTCAATCTTTTTATCAATCACGTCACTAATTCTTTTAAAAGCAGTCGCCCCTTGGTATGCAGCCATATTAAGTGTAGCCAATGATCTTATCGGTTGATATGCAAGCATCATTGCAGCCAAAAAAGAAAAAAATTGATTAACTTCTAGTTCACCGGCAGCAATTAGTTTTCCTGAGTAAAAAATAAAACCAGCAATCATAAAACCTGTTAAAGACTCCATTATTGGAGTTGCTCTAACCATAACAGTTCCAATTTTGATTCCTTTTTCTACTAAGTCATTTATTTTAGTATTTGCTTTTTTATTTTCCTCATCTTCCTTTTGATAAATCTTAATCATCTTTGATCCTTTAAGTATTTCAGAAAGAAAAGAAATTAGTTGTCCAGAGGACTCACTTGCTTCACCTGTTGCTTTACCCATCCTTCTCCCTAAAGTTCTAGCTAAACTGGCTGCTAATGGCATCATGAGAATTGCAAATAAAGCTAACTTCCAATTTTGGTAAAACATTAATGAAACCAGTGCAACTACCGAAAAACTGTCTTTCATTAAATTCAAAACACTAGTGCTTACCAGAGATTGTATCTGATTTGTGTCATGCATTACATTTGATATATATTTTCCAGAGTGTCTATTCTCCAAAGTTTGAATATCAGCAATTAAGATATTGTTTGCAATTTGTTTTTTTATTTTACCAGCAACTTCCTCACCTATCCGAATTATGATTATTCTTGCAAAATAAAGTGAGAGCCCTTTACTCGAAAATGTAATTATAATTAACAATGGTATGAACCATGCAAAAGTTTGATCCTGATCAATAAAAATTTTCTTCACAGCTGGATCTAGTAACCAAGCAATTCCAGAAGTTGTCCCAGCAACAATAATAGATAAAACTAAAGCAATTAAAATTTTTTTTATGTGAAATTTTATATATTCTGAATATAATCTTTTTAAATAAAATTTTAATTCTTCAAAATCCATTATAAAATATTTATTGACAAAATTGTTAAGAATAAAAGTAAGCCAGATATATTATTAAATTTAAAAATTCTCAAGCAGCTATCTGGAGAAGAGATGTTAAATTTAAATAATTGAAAATAAAGACTTAATAAAAAAAGCAAAAGAAAAAAACTTAGTAAATTAAAACCCAAAAATTCTTTTAGTAAAAGAAATAAAAAAAAGGTTGTTAAAAGATAGTTCATAGTTACAAAAGTTTTAATATTTTTTTTAAATTTTATAGAAGTTGATTTTAAACCAATTATTTCATCATCAGATATATCTTGAATGCCATAGATTGTGTCGTAACCTAATGTCCAAAATATGGCTGATATATAGAGAATTATAATTTCAACAGATATTTCGTTATTAATTGCTGCCCCAGCCATGATTATTCCCCAATTAAAAGTTATTCCCAAAAAAAGTTGGGGCCAATAAGTTATTCTTTTCATAAAGGGATAAGAAAAAGCTAACAACATTGAGCTCAATCCTAAAAAAATAGTGAAAAAGTTGAACTGTAATAAGATACATAAAGCAATAGCACAAAGAGTTAACACGTATGAAAAAGATAGTTTTACTGATATTTTTCCAGCTGCTATTGGTCGATCTTTTGTTCTCTTAACATTTTTATCATAATCTTTATCAACAATATCGTTAAAAATACATCCGGCACTCCTCATTAAAACAGATCCTAAAAAAAATAAAATTAAATAATATAAAAATAAATTTAAATTTTGATCCACAGAGTAGGCATACGCCAAGCCCCAAGAGCATGGCCAAAATAAAAGCATAAACCCGATTGGTTTATTTAGTCTAGTTAAATCTATGAATATCTTTAAATGATGCATGAGATATTACTTGTAAATATCAAACACTAACTTCATAATCAATTTGATTCGATATGGATATAGATTACACAGTTGCAGCGCTAATGTTCCCAGCAATTCCTTTAATGATGACGATGTATAGCAACAGATTTCATACTTTAAGTGCTTTAATCAGAAAGATCCATGACCAGTATACGTTTGAAAAAAAAGTTCCTCCGGAATGGGAAAATCAACTTCATGTTCTTAATAAAAGAACAAACTATCTAAAATTTGTTATGGGGTTTTCAGCTTTTGGTTTTTTATTCAATATGCTCACGGTCTTACTTTTATATTTAGATTTAGTTTTCTACGCAAGATTGAGTTTTGCTTCTTGTTGTATTTGTATGATTTTTTCTATTTTCCTATTTTTACAAGAAATAAGGCTTTCAAATGAGGCTTTAAAATTTCACCTAAGCGACATGGACTCCATGAAGAAAGATTATTAAATTATTTTTCTAATAGATTTTTTTTATATAATGAAATTCCTTGTTTTAACTTATGATCGTAAGACTCTTTAAATGTTTCTAATTGCCAACCTTTCATCCTAGATGTTATCTCGTCTAAATTTTTTATTTTCCATTCAATGGTAATATTCTCATCCTTCCAAAGTTTTTTCTCCTCATTTGTTCTAGCGCATCCATAGCAATACCCTGTAACAGGATCGGTCTTACAGATACTAATGCAAGGAGATATTATTTTCTTGCTCATTATGGAATTAATATGGCTGGGCCTGTAAGTTTTCTTGCTTCTAAATCTGCGTGAGCCTTTTTTGCATCTATCAAACTATACTCTCTTGAAATCTTAATTTTAATTTTTCCAAATTTTACTTTTTCAAATATAGCATCTGCACCAGCTTGAAGT
>MDTC01008753.1_pt1 | contig 12818 bp, 14 predicted proteins | sample 811181 | NCBI WGS metagenome assembly MDTC01 (sample SAMN05326644, study PRJNA326480) | marine metagenome | isolation source: seawater | place: Pacific Ocean: North | collected 2011 | reverse complement strand
TGTCCAATTATCTTCCTTCATCTTCGAACTAATCCAGTCTGTCTTGGTAACATCACAATCATTCGAGCCATCCGAACCATCTGAGGTCGTAGTCACAGTTTCTTCTATGGTTTTTTCACCACCCATAGCACCACTCATGAAACTGGAAGAAATACAACACACACTAAGAAGTCCTACACCGGCGAGCATAGGTACGGCGTTAGACATTTTACTATTTACACAGAAATTAGTTTGGAAAGGTCGGCCACTTTGTGAATAATATTGAAAAATTTGTACACATCATCAACTGCGTCCGGTTTCATAATTTCGAGTTCAATCTGGTAAGTCGCCTCTTCTTCAGAGTCCATGTCGGCATTGTCGCCACTGCTGATTGTCATATCGATGCTCAAATTTTTACGTACGAACGAGTGACGAGTTTTGGAACGTTTCCGGTCCATCTCATACTCCCCGGTGGTGGGGATCTCGCGAGCTACACAGAAACGAACATCAAGTGGATCACATTTGAAATCTTCCTTCACGACGCTTATTTTTTGAATCATAGACTGTTCACCAGAATCTTCGTCGGAGGTAATGCGAATGTTGTTACTGTCGTTATAGTATACGTCTACGGAAGAGATTTCCTTCGACTCCCAGCCTTCGTACTTTTTCAAGCCCTTGAGGACCCGTTGCCACGTATCTTTGCCAACATTGGTATCAAACAGGGAGCCATTATGCTTACCAAGACGAATCTCGACTTCGATATCATCCTCGTGCTTATGAGCCTCGAAAATGGGGAGAACCTTATCGACGATAGCTTGGACGTTCATTTTTCTTATCTTTTTTACTTTGCGTCATTCTCTTAAGTGTTTAATGTTCACAAAATGTAATGAAAGGGCTCGAAAATCATGGGAATACCTGCTACTTCAATACTGCCCTTCAATGTTTGTTGTACATCCCAGTACTATCAAATTATTTCATTCGTAAACCGTACACGGGCGAATGTGAATTTACAAAAGCGTATGGTGACCTAGTTAAAATGTATTGGACGAGGGGTAAAGAGCATATAACTATTAAGAACGTCATAGAGGCGTTCCAAAAAGAGTTTCCCCGATTCAGGACGAACGAACAGCACGACGTTCAGGAAGCTGTTCTTTGCATCATAGATATACTCGAACGGTCACGACCCGAAATAAAGGAGTGGTTCTATGGAAAGAAGACACAAGAAACGATATGGCCCGGTGGAAAGTCATCGAATGAAGAGGTCTTTAGCGTACATTTGATAACTGCCGAAGGTACAGATATGGGTGAAATGCTCCAAAAAAGTACTGACTGGAATACCATAGAAAACTTTGAAGATACCGATGGCAAAGTGCATCACCTAGCGACGACGCGTATGGTGTTTTCAAAACTTCCACAGGTCCTCATGATTTCGTTTGACCGTAAAAGTCACATAGAAATCATAGAAAAGATGATTATCGGCAATAGTGAGTACAATCTCATATCGTGTGCCGTACATGTGGGTATTCAAAACGATGGACATTATGTAAGTTTCGTTAAAAGGCGGAACAAATGGCTTTTAGCGAACGATGAAAATGTCGAAGAACACGAATTACCTGAAGAGGCAAGTTTCTATTTTATGGTGTATAATTTAGCAGTTCAATGAATACCCTAGAGACTTCAGTCCGTATCCAGCATCGGTAGCCGCGTTTCTCGCGGTAGCAACAGGGGTCTTCGCATTCCATTTTGCTATGACTTCTGCATCAGTGGTTGCGGTACAAGCTTCTTTGGCACCCATACCCCCTCCACCGTAGCCGGCATAGCCAGCGTTGTTAATTTTGTAACTACACGTGTTACCTTCTTTCGTAATATCAAACTGAACCATCTTACAATGTTGACTAGTTTTGCGCATCGCGATATATTTTTTTTCATTTGCATCGGAACTTAGTTCGTGAAAAGTGTGGGTTTGACCGGCAGTCTTAGCTTCTTCGCTTGAAATGGGAACGGAGCTATTAATCCATGTGCCCCACCAAGTAGCCGACTCCGGTTTGAATGCATCTATACTTTCACATTCAAAAGAACCGGTTTGTTCTGTGAAAGATTTATCTTTTTCACAAGGAGGACCTTCAGGTTCGGTCGTATCTTTTGTGGTATCGTCTGTTTTCTCAGTTTCACCACCCATCATTAGGGCAGCACCTGATGAGATGGAACACAATAACATACCACCCGCTGCTGCAAAAGCGAGGGCCATACTTACATTAACTTAATATTAAAAATTTGGTTTACAGTCTAGAAACTCCTTCATCTGAATATTCTCCTTAATATTCACGATTGTTCTATAGAATGTTCGTCGATTGTTCGGATGCGTCTTATCCCTCCTCCGCTTGATAGGTTTCCACCATAGGGGTTCTTCCCATGTGATATATTTACATTCTACGATAGCTCCATCCTCAAACCAAGATTCATCATCCTTGTTTTGAGGAATCTCAGATTCAAAAAACAACTTCCCCTTTTCTTGTACATAGAGTCTCCATGCCATAGGACCGTTTGTAGCGCCCGGAACCTCTCTAGACCTCTCTCGCTTCATCAAAAAGTCTACCGTGTTCTTCTCTTGGGGCTTCCATTTGTACATGGTTTCGTGGGTTCCGATTCTTATCGGTTCATTCACGGGTGTAAACACGAGTCCATCAATTTTTTGTTGAACCGTTGGGAGGTACTCATCCATAAACTTTTCAAAATCACGCATTTGATAAAAAGTTTTACACTTGAGACGCCACTTGTCACTTTTCATGTAAATGATGGATTTCATGAGACCCCTCGCGGCTTCGAGTCTTCGCATGAGATGGGTATCCCACACGGACTCACCATTTACCAAAACTGCGTCGTACACCATGAGTGTGTTATCGTACAACTCTCCATCAAGAATCGTCCCTTCATAGGCCACCTTCTTGAGATTGATAGGTACTTCAAACATGTTAAAAGCGCGGTTCACAAAGAGACACTTCTTTTTCCCTTCAAACATGAGAGCCACCATCATATGACGTTCCCCATCCGTCTTTTCACACACGACGTACTCGGCACTTTTGAGAACAGGAAAGTGTTTGTACTCAATGGAAATTGGCTGTGGTCCGGGAAAATAGTCTTTACTTCCCCACTTCGTGTGAATATAGTTGACGACATATTTGTAAAGTGGGGTATCCGACTTTATAGACATGTGTAATATTCAGTAATAAACTTTAATTGAGTTTCACGCCGGCAGCGTTTAGGATATTACTTAGACATTCGTGTGTGTATGTCATGGTTAACTTAGATGCCGTAAACGCATAAATTCGAACACCTTGTTCAACCAATTTTTCAAACATCTTGGCATAAATTTTGGTACTACCCCCAGATTTCTTCAAAGCTTTTGTAACGTTTTTCGTATTCATCATCCATGCTCGGGCTTCGGTTGTTTTGACCCTATAAATATCATCAGAAATCTTCATACCAACATCCGTGTCGAAATGGAGTCCCATCTGTGTGACTGGCTCGGTGCTACCATCCTTAATCTTAGCCTTGAATAGACCCCAATCGACACCTTCTTTTACACCCGGAAATACGAGACACCCAACAGTGTCGTGTGGTTCGAAACACTGTTTAATAGAATCGTCGTCCATACCAATTCCAAAATCAATGAAGATAATTCTATCACAGGTCTTCATAAATTTCTGAACTGCATCAGCTTTTTGAAATGGGTCATCATCCACGTAGGTAATCTGATTATTTATATTCTTTTGTAGACACTGCACGTTAATTCTGAGTACCGTATGAAGTGTCTTCACGTGACACGATTTCGAACGAGTAACTAAAATAGTGACGATATTCATGTATTTCTTTGTACTCTAAGCCTTAAGCCTTTCTTTGAGAGAACCCGAGAATGGTAAATTACCCACATGACCGAGGGTAGTATTCACATCGGCATAGATTTTACCACCCGCCTGTTGCCAGCGACGACAAAATGCGTAGTCTTCTGAGAGGTACCTACGATTCGTTGGGTCAATCATACAGTCAAAGCATGCATGATAGTCGTCGAAGTCTCTATTCTGGTGATCGTTCTTGCACCAAAGTTCCGGAAACTTCTCCTCAAGGGTTTTAAATGCCGAACGTTTAATTAGCATAAAACCTGTAGGACCATCCAAAATTTCAATGAACCCATTCTCAACGGAACGTTTTTGGGCTCCGAAGTTAATCACGAGACTTGAGGAAAGCATAGACATGTCCCGTTCGTCTCCACTTTTAACGGCATTTGCTGCTTGGTCCCACATGACCACCTTTTTCGGATAACATGCGACCGAAATTTCGTGTCCAGACTTTATAAGCCGCACCACAGATTCGGGATCAAAGTGAACATCCGCATCTATAAACATGAAATATTCACAATCTGTTTTCTGCATAAAACGACCCACGGAAACGTTGCGGGCGCGATGTACAAGAGACTCATTTTCCGTGGTATCGAGGTATAACTGTATTCCTTCCTTAATAAGAAGGATTTGAAGTTGAATTATACTGCTCATATATTTTTCTAAACATAGTCCACCATAACACGGAGTAGCGAGAAACAGTTTCGTCATATATTAAAACTAGGGTACAACCTCTAAGTGCTTTTTAATAATCGCCTCTATCTTGTTCAACGTAGGAATTGAAACCGAACATTTTTCACACATCTCTGACTTCGTAACCTTGTGACCTATGACTATATAGATAATCGCCGATGCCACACTATTCGGAGTCTTACTCATGAGATCGACACAGTTTTCGGTCGCACTACACATTTTGTTACATTTCAATCTCTCTTCACGAGTTACCTCAAAAGAATTCAATAGTCTTTGCATCACGTCGTGTGATTTAGTTACGTAATTCTTCTTGGTCACTCCAAGAATATTGTCTTTGAAAATCTGCGTCGTACGACTGATATCCTTTGATTGAATACCAAACATATCTGCAATTTCTTTGGTCGTTCGAGGGGTCTGGGCCAATCGACATGCGTATAAAACGCAGTTGGCCTTGATTCCCAAACGCACAGCTCCACGTGTAAGTTTTTCATCGTTAAATTTCCTGTATAACATCTTAGCGTCCTTCAAAATTGAATCGGGTAATGTGTGACATGCTTCGTCTATGTCACGATAAGCATGAAAAAGTGAACGATCTTTATGATTCATAGACATGTGAAAATTAATCTTCGCCATGCGTTTGTTTTCGTGTGTGGAACCACGTTGTGTAGAAATGATGGTACCCTTACCCCAGTTCTGTGAAAACAGTTCCGGGTTTGCGTTAGGGTTACCACATCTTGCGGGGTCATTCACTTTCCCGTCATCCGTTACACCACTCGTCCATTCGGCGGTATCATCTACAAAATATGAATCAACGAGACCACACTCAGAACATGTGGGTAATCCTTCTGGTGAGATGATTTTCACACCCGAACAATCTTTGCAAAAATTTATATTCACTGGCTTTTCTTCTGTTTGTTTTGGTAATAAAGCATCAATTTCTGCCCATATAGCTGCCAGCATTGTTTTGAATGTGGCAAGCTTTTTTTAAAAATTTAAACAACGCGTTAAACACTTAGGCCTCTAATTCGCGTTTCTATCGCATCTACGGTTTCTTTGAAACTTTTTCCCCCTGAGGTTGTAGGTTCCCATTCATTCCATTCCTTATCAATAGATTTATGGTCTGGTGGTAAAGGGATAGCCTGACCTTCTATTTCCGTGTCAGAAACGACAAAATCCGCCATTTCGGAGTCCGTCTCCTCTTCGTCATATAGTTCGCTGTCACTATCCTCAACATCTATCTCCGTGTAGAAAGCGAATTTGTTCGTTCCGAGTGGCTTCATCTCTAAATCAGCGAAAGTTGTTCCACTTGGGTAGTGTTCCATCACACTTTCGAAAGGTGCGGGAGAAAGTTCCTCTGGTTCGAGTTCGTATACACAAGCACCTTTATAAAAAAGTTCGGTGGGGTTGAGATATCTCAGGCCGAGGGTGGACCCCGTATTCATTCCAACAACCCCGTACATTTCGTCTTCAATTCCGTCTTCATTTACTAAAACTTTTACTATGTCATCTTGGTTTATTTCCGTTGGCACAATCATGCTTAGAGTTTTCGCTCAAAAAAATTTCAGGGATAATATCACAGATGAAAGTTATTATTTATTCGAAGGAAGGTTGTCAATATTGTGACCACGCAGTTACACTATGTGAGTCGGAAAATCTTGAATATGAGAAAGTCATGATTGATAAGGAGGAACTCAAGAAATTGTGTGATGGATCAGTGATAACCTACCCTCAAATATTTATAGACGGACGTCGCATCGGAACATATTTTGATTTTCAGGACTACATCGAAGAAGAATACGAACCTATTCTCGCCCCAACCCTAAACAGGTTCACAGTTTTCCCTCTAAAATACCCAGAACTTTGGGAACTCTATAAGAAGGCTCAGATGTCTAATTGGACAGCTGAAGAGGTTGACCTTTCAAAAGACCTCGATGACTGGAAAACACTAAACGATAACGAACAGAAATTCATTAAATATATTCTAGCATTTTTTGCTGGTTCCGATGGCATAGTTTTTGAGAACATCAATAATAACTTCGCTGATGAGGTGCAAATCTCTGAAGCGCGTTCATTCTATGCTTACCAATCTCACAATGAAATGGTTCATGGTGAGACTTACTCTAAACTTATTGACAAATACATTAAGGACGGTGCCGAAAAGAAGCAACTCTTTGAAGCTATACAAACGGTTCCCTGCATAGAAAGAAAGGCTAATTGGGCTCTAAAATGGTTTAACAAGGACCGCCCTTTCGCTGAGCGACTCTTTGCCTTCGCCTGTGTGGAAGGCATCTTCTTTTCTGGAAGTTTTTGCGCCATTTTTTGGCTAAAGAAAAGAGGACTCATGCCCGGCCTGTGCTTTTCCAATGAACTCATCTCTCGCGACGAGGGACTTCATCAGGAGTTTGCCGTGGAACTTTTCAAACTCATGAGAAATAAACCGTCAAAGGATACCATACATAATATTGTAAAAGAAGCTGTTGAAATTGAAAAGGGTTTTATTATAGATGCCCTTCCGTGTAATCTTATTGGTATGAACAGTGACAAGATGTCCGAATATATAGAATACGTATCAGACCGCCTTCTTAAACAAATCGGTCAACCCCCAATTTGGGGGTCTAAAAATCCCTTCGACTTTATGGAAAATATTAGCCTCGACGGTAAGACCAACTTTTTTGAAAAGAGGGTGGGTGACTATGGAAAAATGGATGACGATTCAGGTGAGATTGGGTTTGATGAAGAATTTTAATATTGAAATATAGTAATAATGTCTAGTGACTTAGTACCTATGTTAGCCGGTGTTGGACTTCTTTTAGTATGTTGTTCATCTTCCAGCTTAATAGCTGGTATGATGGGTGGTGAAAAAACAGTAGAAGAAACTGCAAGTGAACCCTCTAAAAGTGACTCAGGTGATTCGGATGACTCAGGTGACTCGGGTGACTCAGGTGACTCGGGTGACTCGGGTGGTTCCCCACCTCCCCCACCCGAACCCTATGCAGATTGGCGCGTTGAAGAGGGTATAGATTATCCTGGTAATGATATTTTCCATTATTGGCCCGGTCATGCGACTACTAAAGCTTCGAAGGAAGTGTGTCTAGACAAATGCAAAGAAATGTCCAACTGCAAACTCGTAACATTTAATAACGATAAAACTCTTTGTTGGGGTAAATCTACAGCTGCGAATAAAAGGGCACATGGTGACAGGAACAACTACTTCAAGCCGTAATTACTAAAAATATTTACGTATTATAAATGAACCCCGAACTCGTAAAGCTTATCGCGCTTTCGCAGAGGTCTCTCCAGAATATTGCTGCGTACGTATCTATATCTCTGGGTCTTCTAGCGTATTCTCGATTTTACCGTGGTAAGGGAAATGCTCTATACAATATCGCGTTTATTATCATCAGCGCTGCTGTCATGATGCTCGCTATACGACTTTTACATCTTCTTTTACAACAGGTGGATATGTATAAGGGTGTACTAAATGAGGATGAACTAAAAATACTTAACGATTTCATTTTAATTCCTAGAACTTTAATGTATTTCCTTTATATTATCATAGGTTTCTCGTTTTACACATTATATAGACAAGTTAAACAATAGAGTAGAGTATAAGATAAGTTATGGAGGGGGAGCGACACGTAGTCATAGAAAAACCCGATGGTTCTATGGCTATAGCTTTTAATCAAGAAATTCCCCCGCCTCCACTACCACCGCCACCTCCCGAAATTATACGACCGCGGCCACGTTTCAGATTTTCAATAGAATATCACCCTGTTATACGTGGTTTGGCTTATATATTTGTAATTTCATCAGGTATAAATTTGGCTCTTTTTAGGAGACTAATAGATATTATCAATTTTGTGTTGATAGTATCTACGACAGGTGCTTTACACACTGAACATTCAGCATCAATAATAGCTGTAGTTCTACATGGTACGTGTGCGGGGCTTATGGTAGTACCACTTTGTGTTCTTCGAATGTGGGAACAAGCTATTTTTCAATTTTCGGTCGGTGTAATATGTTTCGCCGCATTTAATACAGCTACTCAAATAGCTGAGGAAATACCTAATCTCTAAAAATATCACTATTCAACATTTTGAATAGATTCCATAGGAGCATTTTGTGTTGTGGACTTTCAACATAATCCCAATCATCAACTATCGACATGATGAGTTTGTTGTCATCAATCTCATCATTTTGACGAAAAGATTTGGGTGCGCGTTCCCCTTCACTTCTAACACTTCTAATGTAATCCGCTACGACATAAATAACTGCATCTAAAAGTTCTTCTCTCGCCATTTCCATCCATGAATCTTTTGGGGTACCCCACGTTCGGGTATCATCGTCGACTCTTACACCATGTTTATAACGTTTCAATCCGAGCTCGAGCCGCCCCAATATTTCTACGCGCGTTCCCATTTCCTCTAATAGAAGCCATACCCTTTAACCATTTTTTCTTGAGGGCTGTGAACTGTTTAGCAGTCATGGCTTTATTTCTACGAAGAGCTTCGTTCGCTGCCGCTTGTCTCCACCTATTTTTCATGTTATTAGGAACACCGGTCACATTAACATTCTTCATAACGTAGTTCCTCTCAAGATTACGCTTCCTCTGCATCTTCCAGTTTCTAACCATATCCTTCTTGATTTTATCGACTACCATCTTCTTGGGTACACCGAGCGCCTTATTCCTATTATTGGCACTGACCCTAGACGCAGCATTCTTAATATTCCTGATGTCTTGATTAAGATTGGGTTTGTAACGGTTCATCCATGTTTTGCCGTATTGCTTTTCGAGGTCCTTACGAATTGAATTATTGTCCAATCCAACTCTCTTTACACGTTGTTGCGTCTTTTGATTTTGAACCTTCGCTTTCTTCTCCCGTTGGACCTCACGTTTTGTGGGTTTGGGTGGAGGAGGAGGTTTAGGTTTATTCATATTGTTTCTAACAGATTCAATCTTCTTACAGAGGTCATCCTTTTTCTGTTTACCATTCGTGTTAATCTTGAGTACTTGAGCGATTTGCTTTATCTGGGGTAAAGTCATATCACGACAAAGTTTGCGTCCTATACGGAACGTGCTACCCTTTCCGGACAAGGAAACGTTCTTTACCTTGGTTGTCTTAATTTTAGACTTTTTCTTGATAGCATCGCAAATCTCACGCTTGTACATATCACGAGTAGAATTACCATTTTTAATTCTAAAGTTAACAACACCCATTTTACGCGCAAGGTCTATGAGTTCCTTTTTATCCATACGCTCACATTTCTTACCATCTATTTTGAGTGCGTTAATCTGATTCTTATTCAATGGCGAATTCTTAGTTTTACGCTTAATGACGCGTTTGGGTTTAGGTGGCGAAACGATTTTAGTTTTGCGCTTGGGTTTGGATTTTCTTTTCGGGGATGCCCTAGTTTTCTTTATTATAATATCTTGACCAATCGTGAACTGCCTAATAAGTTGCGATGTGGCCTTGTACGCATTTTCGAGAATGGCTGTATTTTTGGCACCCATAATCTGTATGGTACCAGCCTTTGTGATGTTAAGTGTGTATCCATTCATGGTCACATACATCATAGGCTGTAGTTCTGGTTCGTAGACGACGCTACCATACCTAGAAAACTTTTGCTGAATGTTGGGCATGTTAAAAACACCGTTTACGCTGAATTGGCCACTCAAATTATTGAATTGAATGGGACCGTAGAAATAGGGTTTTTTATCAGTGTAATTGTTCACGATGTAACGACGAACGAGTTCCGGTTGAGTAGACATGTGACTTACAAGTAAGCCACCCGAGAATCGAATCTTTCCATTTTTGTAAATGTTAACGTTTGTTCCCTGACTCTCACCATTTTCGTTGGATATGACCATTTTAAATTCAACGGTCACGAGAGACACATTCATATTACCTTTGAGTCCAAGGTTTCGGGTATGCCTGAGAGCTACCTTTTGTTGACCATATCTACCAACAATCTCCTTTGTTTCTATATAAAGACCGTCGGCAATTCGCATTTTAGGGAGGGGTTTTTTAACGATGATTTGTCTTAAATCGGTGACGACATCCTTTTGACCATATCCGCTATCAACACCCGCATTAAACATACCAGGTCTGAGTGGAGAAATTTCAATAGAGGATAAATCTGCAAACTCGTTGACTACAGCTGGATTCATTTCCGCGAGTGCCCTTTCAAACGCGGCTTCATTGATTGGAGGGACATCATCATTCTCGAATTCGCTTATGTTTATGGGTTCTCTCATCGCATTGTTTACTAATTTATTGACGTTAACGTCCGCGAATTCATTTTCAAGAGGGGAGTTGTTTTCGAATCGCGCGAATCGGCTCCGTGTAGGAGGAGGTGGGGGAGGAGGCCGCATAGCCATAGGAGGTACCTGTCGTTGCTGTAATTCAGGTCGGACGGGTTCGCGGAAGAATTGCTGACCACGCGCAATATCTTCCCTGCGAGCCATACGTTCTTGTCTGGCTCGCTCGTCCCTCCACATTTGCTCTTCAAGTTCTCGAGCAAAGTTGTTGTTGCTATTGGAGTTATAATTCGGACTTTGCCTTACGTCCACACCAGACTGCCTGACAAATTCTTTGACCGACTGGCTCATATTACTATTTATTAGGATTTTTTTTAATGATTGTTACCAGTCACCAATTCATCTTCCTTTAGGTCGACACCGAAAATGACTGGTTGTTTTGGGTATTGTCGTCCTCTATAAGAGACTGACTCATTTCTAACCTCAATATCATATGAACTGAAAGGACCAACGTAGAAATCTTCATGAAACTTGTGCTGCCCGAGGTTATTGTTCTTACAATGCGTATTGAAGGCGGTTACAAATAGGTTTTGAGGCACGTACTCATCCTTACCCTTTTCGACTATAGTAGACTCAAGGAAGTGGATGAGAGAGTTCGCAACCTTCGCCACCTGCATCTTGATGAGTTCAAAGTATTTCGGAACGACATTCCAGATATCGACGTCTGCGTACTTGTTCCTGTACTCGAGGTAGCCTCGTATGCACTTGAGTAGAATGACCGGTAACTCATTTTCGAGTTTTTCGTCAAGGGTAGGGTCAGCTTCACGCACTTGTTTGCTAAAGTTCCAAGGCAAAATACGACGCAAAACAGAACCAGAATTATCCTTCCACCCTGGCACTTCATTACCTCCCAAGACCCCTGGAACCTTCCAAACCATAGGAATAGCCTGCTTGTTCTTCACAGCGATGGATACGTCCTCACCGGACACGATAGATTGAAACTCTGCCTGTTCGAGTGAAATATCACCCTTAACCTCTGGTGCGATAAACATGAAGTTATCCATGATAGCGGAGAGGCCGAACTTCTTCTCGATATTATTCGAAAGTGTACCTACATCCTGACTCTCATAGAACTTCTTGAATACCTTTGTAATTAGGGTACTCTTACCACTCTTCGCAATACCCTTGAAGAATGGAATAATTTGCCACTTATCCAGGTCGCCAACGTCAAAGCATAGGCGCCCACCCATCACGTAGGCCCATTTACACACATCTGGTTCAAAGTTCTGATACTGAAGAACCCTTTCAAAGTTGGGTGTGGGGATATCTTCCCAATTTTCGATATGGGAATAATCGTTGAATTCTTGGTCAAAATACTTACAGGCAATGAGGGTAGGGTCTAGACGAGCAAACTCCTTACTGTCGTACGGGTAAAATGCACATCTATAGTATCCATCGTCCTTGTTAAGGGGGTTCGTACCCACCCACTCCTTACCAATGAAAACACCGTTCTTGAATGACCACACATATCGACGCTTCTCGATAGTGGGAAATTGTGAATCTTGACACTTACCAAGGTTGTCAATCACGTCCCTGTAAATAACTTGTCCTTTACTCGTAAAGTTCTTCCACATTTCAAAATTATCATCTTTGTTGGATAGAGAATATACAAAATCGTTGATGGACATCTTTTGTTCCCAGGCCCGGGTGTTGTATCCATCTTCAGTTTTGCGCTCTTCACAACAGAAGCCTTTGTATCTACGATACTTAGCCTTATAGAGTTCATCCAGGGCAAAGATAAGACACTTCTGGTAGGGTACTATGTTTTCCGTGTCTTCTTCACACATGGTAGAAGGATCTGAAGTTGAACTCGCCTGTGCGATGGCTGTGGGATTCACTACACGCTCGTATGCATTATAGTGACGCCGAACGTTATCGTATCCATCCTTTACTTGCTTCAAGATGTTGTGTACTCGAGTAATTAAATTTAC
>MDTC01071456.1_pt1 | contig 12822 bp, 2 predicted proteins | sample 811181 | NCBI WGS metagenome assembly MDTC01 (sample SAMN05326644, study PRJNA326480) | marine metagenome | isolation source: seawater | place: Pacific Ocean: North | collected 2011 | reverse complement strand
TCCATCTGACTCTTGTGAGTGTTGCGATGAATCAGAGTTAATTGATCGTATAGGATATTATCTATTAACAGATGCAGAGGTAGAAGATATTAAAAAACATCCAAAAGTTTTGGATGTCAATATAGATGAGAGTTATTATAGAGCTACATATGGTGGAGATTGTTTTGAGAAAGAGTTATTATTAAATTATGGTGTAACAGATAGGTATGGGTCTCCAGTAAATCATAATAGAGAATTAACTTTTACTAATCAAGATACCTGGTATATAAACATTGGTTTGATTAATGGTACTACTGGTACTGGATATGCTGCTGCATCATTTACAACTGCACATGAAGTCACTCAGACATATTCAGCTAATTTTCCTACATCTATTCCTGATGGGACTATTATAACATTCCTTTTTGAGAGGACAAGTAAAGATGATAGGAAGTTTCGTTTTAGATATGATAATAGTAGTACTTCTATTACTTCTGCTCCAAGTTCTGGAGAAGTTAGATTTAATAATTCTAATTTATCAAGTGCCACAGGTGTTGCTTGGAGTAATACTGATTTGGATGGGAATAATTTTCGTACAACAGGTTATAATTATTATGGAACAGCTTATGGTGGTTATTCAAATGGAACTACAGTATGCATAGGAACATTTAATTCACCTTCTTCAACATTAAGTAAATCGGGACATACTTTATTACGATGTACTCAAAAAAATGATCCTTGGAGTGGATCTTCTAAATCTACAACTATTACATCAAATACTCCTAAAAGATCTACAGGAAAGGATGTTGATATAATTGTTTTTGATAGTGGCACTTGGTTTGGTCATGTTGAATTTGTGAAAACAGGTGTTGGAGAACCAGATGATTATATTGGTGGGAATGCATTAGATCCCAATGGAAAATGTGGAGTATTATCTTTATATTTGGATGCTCCATATTACCTTGATCCAGAGTTTTTTAATGCTGATCAAACGAATAGAACAGAAATTCGTTGGGATGGAACTAGAGTTCCTACACAAACAGCTGCATTGAATTGGTGGCAAGGAATTGGTAGTGTTAGATCTGCTAGGTTTTTGTCTGGTGGTGATGATTTTTTTGGATATATTAGTGTACCTTCTATGGCATTTACATCATATGGATATACCAGACCATTTATTCAAGGATCACATTCTGCGTATCCTTCACAACAATTTAATTCTCATGGTACTGCTGTTTCTTCTTTGATATTTGGAAAAACTCTTGGGATGGCATATAATGCAAATAAATGGGTTCATGGACATTTAGAGGATGATTTAATTGTTCCAAGTAATGAAGATGCATTTAAGATGCTAAAAATATTTCATAAGTATAAACCAAATAATTCTAATCATGGTAATAAGAATCCTACAATTACAAATCATAGTTGGGGATCGGGGTATAATTTGACATCTACTAATGCAACACATTATTTTTGGAGGACTCCTGGTAATGGAACTGCAGGTAGTGGTGAGATAGGTTCAATTGTATATGATGCAGATAATAAGATTACATCACCAAAATATTTGAAAAATAATTATTATAATCCACATATAGAACCTTGGTTTAAATCAACACATTCAAGACAAGTTGCAGCAAAATCTGCTATTGATGAAGGAGTGATTGTTGTTGCAGCAGCAGGAAATAATAATCAAAAGTGTGTCAAATCAACACATCCCGATTATAATAATTATTTTGGGAATGCTAATAATGTAACCGCAACTACTGCTTTAGATAGTCAAGCATCTGATGCATCTGCGTTTATTAATCGATTAAGTTTTCCATGTAGTGCTGGAGAATTTGAAGATACAGATTCTTCTTCACCTACTTATGGTGAAATAGTTAATCCATCATTTGCAGCGGCTGCTACTTCTGATATTGGAAAGTCAAATACTCAAGAGAGTAAAATTTATTATTCTTATAGTGGAAATGCAGTAGATTTCTATGCACCTGGACATAATACTTTAACTGCTACATTGAGAGATGCTCCTAATAGTAATGCCGACAAATCCAATGTTGCAAGGCCAAATTCATGGGCAATAACTAAAACATATTATAGAAATGATAGTACATATACAATTACAGTAAATGGAACGAATTTAACTTCCACATTGAATTTTAATCAGGGTTATAGTGGATCTAGTTTTGCGTCACCAACTGCTTGTGGTTTATTGGCAACTAAATTGGAACATAGAAGGTCGTGGGGTTGGAAAGAATTAAAAAATTGGGTAAGTAACCATGTCTCTGCACAATCAAGTTCTCAGTTTTATGTTGGTAATGAGGGAACAACTGCTAATGATAGTGATTTTGACGATCAATATTCCTTACATGGTGGATCACCAAAAGTTTTATATGATGCTCCTTTGGATGGTAATACATCTGCTGGAACTTTAAATGTTACTGGAACTTTAAATATTACAACATAAATAATTAAAAAGAAATATCATGGCAGAAAAGAGTTTTGGTGTAAAGAAAATAAAATTAGATGGTGATGGAACTCCTACTATCGAGAGTCCTAGTGGTGGAAATCTTAATATAACTGCTGCAACAACTACTGCGAGTGGTAATCTTTCTGTTGGTGGTAATATCACAGTTACAGGGACAGTAGATGGAATAGGATTCCTTACTCAGTCTAATGTTAATGTCACTGGAGATTCTGGTTTATCTATAAAAAACGGATCAAGACTCGGTTTCGATCAAACAGGTACTCGTTCTTGGACAGTAAAAGCGGCAAGTGGAAATTTAGTTGTCGCTAGTGGTGATGGTAGTGGAGCCTTAGTAGCAACAACATTTAGCGGGTCAGGTGCAAGTTTAACTTCACTTCCAGCAGGTCAATTAACAGGAACAATAGCAGCAGCAAGATTAGACACAGCTACGACCCAATCAGCAGGAAACAATAGTACAAAAATAGCAACGACATCTTATACAGACACAGCAATATCAAACTTGGTTGATAGTTCACCAGATGCATTAAACACACTCAATGAATTAGCTGCTGCATTGGGAGATGATGCTAATTTCTCAACGACAGTAACAAATAGTATCGCCACTAAATTACCTCTCGCAGGTGGAACTTTAACTGGTGCGTTAACAGGTACGAGTGCGACTTTTTCAGGGGATATAACTGCTTCTACAGTAAGCTCCACTGGAGCACTTGATCTTACATCAACAAATAATGGTGCGATTAAATTAAATTATAATTCAAATCAAATTTTTGCTATTGATGGTACTGGTATTGTTGTTGATGATGATATATTACCTGGAACTGGTGATACTTATGATATAGGAAGTAGTGGATTAAAGTTTAATAATTTATATCTTAATGGTACTATAACTGGTTCAGGAGCAAACTTAACTAATTTACCTGCTGGTCAACTAACTGGTACAGTTGCTGATGCAAGAATATCTACACTTACTGCATCAAAACTTTCAGGTGCTTTACCTGCAATAAGTGCTACTAATTTAACAAATATTCCTGCTGCAAATATAACTGGTACTTTACCTGCAATAGATGGTTCTAATCTAACTGGTATCACTGCTTCTGCTGCCACTAAAGTAAATATTCAAGAAAAAAATGCTGGTTGGAATCAAGTTGTATTTTGTTCTCAAAATAGCACTGGAAATCAAGATCTTTATATTGATACTAATGATGATCATTTAAAATATGATCCTAATGCGGCTAGACTTTATAGTGTAAATTATACTGGTGGATCTGGTGGTTTAGGTGGTAGTGGATTAAGTCATTTCTCTTCTACTACCATTAATAGAGATGGTATGACGGTAGGTGCAGATCAATCTGCAGATTCTCCAGAATTTCTTTCTTCAAACTATGTAAGATTTGATGCTAATACTGGTAATATTAAATCTACTGGTATATGTACTGCATCTCATTTTTATGGAAATGGTTCAAATTTAACTGGTATCTCTGTTGGTACTGCAGATGACTTAGCTGCTGGATGTACTGGTGCTGATCTTACTTTAAGTGGCAATTTAGCAGTTACTGGGACTCAAACTTTTACAGGTAATACAACTGCAAGTGGTGATTTGGGTATAGCTGGTGGTCTTGCTGTAATAGGACAATCATCTCTTATTGGCACTACAACTGTAAGTGGTGAGTTAAGGGCCAATGGTGGTATTAAATGTGATACTGATAAGTTCACTGTAGCAGATGCAACTGGTAATACATCAATAGCTGGTACTTTAAATGTTACTGGGATTTCTTCATTTACTAGTGATATTACTGTAATTAATAGTGGAAGTCCTGGATTTACATTATTAGATACTTCTTTCGATAATAGAGAAGGCACTATCAAACAAGATGGTGGAACACTTGTATTCACAGCTAAATCTGATCAATGGTCAGGTGATTTTGATTTCTTTACTCGTAAGCAACCGATGAATGGAAATAATCAAGACACGAGTAGGTTTTATATTTCAGGAGATGGTAAGATTGGTCTTGGTGTCAATCATGGTTCAGATATGCCAGGAAGTGGTTGGAGTAGTACTGCTGGCCCTGATATTGTTATGTACAAAAATGACAGTGGTAATGGTGCAACTAAAGAATTATATGGTTGTGTTGGAGTAGACGCTGTTAGTGGTTTAGTTTCCATTGGAGCAGGTATGTGGAAAGAACAAAATGGTTGGGGTAAAGCAAATCATTGGAATCCTGGTGCTGCCATTGCATTTAGAGGAATTTTAAATGGAAATACAAATCAGAATGAAAAAGGTGACATAGAATTCTGGTTGGGAACACAAGCTGGTACTTCATCTGGATCTTCTAGTTGGAGTGCTACTAAACATGCATTTATTGGTAATGATGGAGGTAATATTGGATTGCATCTAATTAATGGATCTGGATTAACTATAAAAGGAACCCAAAATGCATCTGCTGGTTTTAAGATGTTTGCAGACAATGGAGATGATAATGAGGATAAGTGGCAATGGTTAGCTAAAGCTGATGGTACTATGAAATTACAACATTATGCAGCAGGTGGTTGGGCAGATGTTATTAATTGTTTTACTAAGACTACAAATACTCAACAGCAGACTGCTTTCCAAGCTGGTTCAAACGGTATTAGATTTGACGTTAATGTTGGAACTCAAGGTCAGGGTGTTACTGCAGCAGATGTATGGAATAGTTATAATGCTGACGGTCAGTTACATAGAACCGATGGTAATTCATATTTAAGTGTGGATGATTACTTTACAATGAGGAAGAGTGGTGGAACTACAGAACAGAAGCAATTTGTTTTTCGTACTGATACAGGTAATGCAGGTGCTGACAATAATTGGAACTCTAACCAGAATTATGACTTTGCTGAAATGTTTGAGTGGTCTGATGGCAATCCTTCAGGTGAAGATCGTATAGGACATACTGTTGCTATAGATGGTCTAACAGGTAAAATTAAGATTGCCGAAGATGGTGATACTGTTATAGGTGTTGTTTCTGGTACTGCTGCATTTGTTGGTAACAGTGGAAGTATGAAATGGCAAGGTGCTAATCTCCGTGATGAATGGGGTAGACTTGAACTTGAATTAGTTAAAGATGCTGATGGTAATCAACTGTATAGTTATCCTTATATGGGTAATGTTAGACCTAAAGTTAGTGTAAAACGTAATCCTGATTGGGATGAATCTCAAACTTATACTCCTAGAGAAGATAGAAAAGAATGGGATACTATTGGTTTGCTTGGGCAGTGTTATGTCCGTAAAACAGCAGTTATTCCTTCTACCTGGATAAAATTAAGAGAAATTGATTCAACAAAAGATTTTTATCTTATTAAATAACTTAGGCCACCAAAATCGACTTTTAGTTCCAAAAATCGGGCAAAAAAAAGTCAGGCAATTTTTTGGTAAAATACCTTTTTTAAATTATGGCATATCATATAGACACAACTTACTGTTGGTATTCGGATTGGGCAAATAATGAAAAGAGAATTGTTCTTATGTATTATATAAATGGAATGCCATTTACATATGATGAGTTAGAAGATGTTGAAGAAAGTATTGAATGGTTACCAGCAATTAAGATGATAGCAGATAATGAAACTAAATATAACACAGAGGACTTATATAATTTTCACGCCTATTTAATGGAAGAGGAATGCCATCCACTGGTTTTCGATCTAGAATTGGAAAACCCAGAGAAGTTACCAGTTGACTAACGTGATAAATAAGTCAGAAGAAAAAATTAGTGTGTTAATACAATGCCTCTTTCTAGGTTAGAAAATTTTTTAGTTAACACTGATGGTAATATTCTTTATGTAAACCCATCAGATTTAGACGCAACTGACAGTTTTGATAATAAAGGTAATTCTTTAACAAGACCATTTGCTACTATTCAAAGAGCATTGTTGGAAGCAGCAAGGTTTGCATATCAGATTGGAGAAAATAACGACAAATACGATAAAACAACAATATTGTTATATCCAGGAACTCATTATATTGATAATAGACCAGGATATTATATAAAAGATAATAGCGGAACAGTTGCTTGGTATGATAATCAAGGAAATTCACAAACAAATCCTCCAATTGAGTTAACAATAAATTCTGTAGTTGATTTAAATAATTCTGATAATATCCTTCACAAATTTAACTCTGTAGATGGTGGAGTTGTTGTACCTAAAGGTACATCTATTGTTGGTTTAGATTTAAGAAAAACAAAAGTTAGACCACTTTATGTTCCCGATCCCACAAAAAATAATATTGATGCTGCTGATTATGTAGCAAGATCTGCAATTTTCCGTGTAACTGGTGGTTGCTATTTCTGGCAGTTTAGTATTTTTGATTCAGATAGAGGAGTATATTATAATCCTGCTAATTTCGGACTTAAAGCAAATCCTGCATTATCTCACCATAAACTAACAGTATTTGAATATGCTGATGGTATAAACCCTAAAGATCTTACATCTTTGACAGATCTTCAGATGTATTATTACAAGGTGATGAATGCCTATGGTGATGATACTGGAAATAGAAAGATTACAAATTATCCAGGTTCAACTGATTTCCAACCAAATAATCCAGAATATAAGATTGTTGGAGATTTAAGAACTACTAATTTAGAAATTAAAAAAGCAACTGCAAATGGTTCTTTAGCAACTGTGGAAACCACTGTTGCTCATGGATTGACTATAGATGATACAGTTCGTATTACTGGTATATCATCTGGTTGGTATAATGGAGGAAAGATTGTAACTGCAACAGGCCCTGTAGGAGCAGGAGTTGCGGCAACAACATTCTCGTATCAATTACCAGCAACACCTATATCATTAAGTGAACAACCATCTGCAGCACAAGTAATTGTCGAGACTGATAATGTAACAGGTGCTTCACCATATGTCTTTAACTGTTCATTGAGATCCACTTACGGTATGTGTGGATTACATGCTGATGGTGATAAGGCAACTGGATTTAAGTCTATGGTTGTTGCCCAGTTTACTGGTATTGGTCTTCAGAAGGATGATAATGCATTCTTAATCTATAATAAGTCTAGTGGTGATTATAAAGACAGCAATGCAACTGCTGCTACAAATTTACCTTTATATGTTAATCAGGATGCTGTATATAAACCAGATTATTCTAATTACCACATCAAAGCATCTAATTCTGCATTTATTCAGGCAGTATCCGTATTTGCTATTGGTTTCTCTGATCATTTCTTATCTGAATCTGGATCAGATCAATCAATCACAAACTCTAACTCTAACTTTGGTGCAAAGTCATTAATATCCAAAGGATTTAGAAAAGTAGCTTTCCCTCGTGATGATACTGGATATGTAACTCATATTGTTCCACCAAAAGACATACAAGAAGAGGAAAGCAACGTTGTATGGACACTTTTAGATATCGCAAAGACTAGAGCAAATATTGCTACTAATCAATCTAGTAGAATATATCTTCTAGGTGCAACAGATGAGAGTAATCCACCATCAAATATTAGTAGTGGATATAAAATTGGTGCAAGAAAGGGTGATAGAGTATATTTGACTTGGACTAATAGGAATAATGTGACTGCTACACATTCTTCTCCAATTTTGATGCAACCAGCAGAAAATGGAGTAAATTCTTCTACTGGTACAGGGCAGGATAATACTCCTTCTGAGAGTGCAGAAAAGGTATATGCCGTAGATTCTATTGATACTGCAAATAATATATTAGATTTTGGAACAGGTATTAATCATACGTTTGTGAATGGAGAATCTGTAACGATTTATAGTGATACTGGTGAAATGCCTGATGGACTTGAAAATGAAACATTATATTATGTAATTGCTTCATCTTCTATTGGTGCTACTAAAATTAAATTAGCAAAATCTTTAAACAAAGTTGCATCAAATACTGCAGTTGAAATTGAAAACACTAATGGTGGTAGAATTAGTGTTATTAGTAGAGTAACTGATAAATTACCAGGAGATAGTGGACATCCTGTTCAATGGGATTCTTCTAGTAATAATTGGTTCTTCTATAGTACTAATGGTACTAGTGATAATGAGATTGTTATGCAACTTGCTGCTAATCAAGATAATACTGATGATATTACGGCAAATAACTCAGCAACATATGTAAGAAGAAAATCTGAAACTCGTGATTTAAAAGATAGAATTTATAAACTTAGATATGTTATTCCAAAGGAATATACTGGTGCTAAAATTGCAAAGGCACCTGCAAAGAATTATGTTTTACAAGAATCTTCTACTAATATATTTGATGATGCAGATGGCACACTTGATAGTCTTTTAAAGAATAGAAATACAAGAGTTATATCTGGAATTAGTACAGCTACTTCAACTGATCTTACTGCAACAGTAACAACAGAAGATGTTCATAGACTATCTGTAGGAGATAGAGTGTGGGTAAGAGGTGTAACTAGTTCATTGTATACTGATTCTAATGCTAAAGATGGTTATAATGGATATTTTTATGTCAAATCTACACCAACAACTAAGACATTTACTGTAACTATTCCAAAACGTGCTGGTGATTTTACAAATAATACAAATGATCGTAGTACTGCTAATTTGGTAGCAAAACTGCCAATTTTCTCTAGAAATGAATATGACACATCTTATACAATTGAAGATGTAGAGACAGTTCAGGAGTATATTACTGATCAACAAGATGGTATATACTATCTTACTACTTTAATTGGTAATGTTTCCCCAAATGTTGCACAATTTGTAGATAGGAAGTATAAGCAGAATATTGAGAATTTGTATCCAACAGTTGATGTTGATAACTTAGATGTCGATCCACATCAATCAATATCATATGCAAATAAAACTCCACTTGGTAGAGTAGATGTTAATGATTCTCTTAATAGTATAACAAAAGAAGGAGTTGTTGAGTATCTTAAGGATAATAGAGTTGGATATGCTGTAACAGGAGCAGAAGGTCAGAATAATGGAACTGCAACTCTGTATAGTGCAGTTAATCATAATTTAAATTCTATTGTAACACTTGGAGCTATCAGTGGAACAAATAGTGGTTATGGTGATACTACAAGATATAATGTACCATTAATTAATGAGGCAGGTGGAAAGGGAGTTTCTCAAGGAGCAACCGCAAAAGTAACTTCATCTGGAGGTGCAGTAACTGCTATTGAGATAATGGATGGTGGTTCTGCATATGTTACTACTGGTGCTGGTAGTACTTTAGCAATTACTGGTGGCAATAGTAATAATGCTGTAGTTACAGTATCTGCAATTGATCAAGTTGTTGGTAATGTTGTACAAGTTACTGGAGTTGGTACTGATACGAATAGAACAAATAGTGCATATAATGGACTTTATAAAATAGCATCGGTTCCTACTGAAAATACTATAACATACGATACTGGAGATACTAATCCTGGTGTTTATACTTCATTCCCACAGAAAGGAATGTTCTTTGCACTGGATGAAGCAATTTCTATTTCTAGCATTGCAGGTATTGCAGGAACCGATAAAGTTGGAATTGCAACTGTAGTTGCAACATCTCATCATGGATTATCTGTTGGTAATAAGGTTAAAATTGTTGGTGTAACTGGATCTAGTGCATCCACATACAATCAAGACTTTATTGTACAAGGAATAATACCTGGTAGTAATCAAGCATCTACTCAATTTACAATTAAGACAACTGCACCAAATTTACCTGTTGCTCAAGCTGCAGCAGTAGGTTCTCAGATTTACAAGTATGGTATTAGTGCAACTGGAGAAAGTTCATCATTAGAAACTGAAAAGATTTCAGGAAGACTATTGAATCTTTCAACTTCTATTCAAACAAAATTGAAAAGTGCTGTTGCAAAACCAACAAGTGGAAATATTGATAATTTCGGCATAGATATTGATTCTTCTGTTGGGATTTTAGTTGGTGATTTCCTTCAAATTGATAATGAAATTGTAAGAGTTAAGAAAGTTGTTGATGGTGATACTGTAAATGTGTTTAGAGGAGTTTTGGGTACAAAACCAGAAACTCATCTTATAGATTCTAAAGTTAAGAAGATTAAAGTAATCCCATCAGAGGTTCGTAGATTCTCAAGTATTCGTGCTTCAGGTCATACATTTGAGTATCTTGGTTATGGGCCAGGTAACTACTCTACTGCATTACCACAAAAACAAACAAAACAGATTACTGCAGATGCAGAACTTCTTGCAATTTCAACTGAAGAAAAAGGTGGAGTTGTATTCTATTCTGGTATGAATGATCGTGGTGAGTTCTTCAGTGGAGAAAGAGTTCAAGCAAAAGAAAATTATCTTGGTGCAGATATATCTGATTTGTCAGCAGTATTTGATGATGTGTATATTAGAAATACACTTCGTGTTGGTGGTGGACCTAATAAGCTACTTCCTTCAGAATTTAGAGGACCAGTTAACTTTACGAATAAGATTACATCTAGTGCTAAGGATGGGATCGAAGCAATTAAATTACTTCTAAAGGGTAATATAAATCAACCTCCTTCATTCCAAGTTGGAGAAGATGGTAATCCATCTTTAATAGTTGAAGAATCTACTCAAAATGTCGGTATTAAAAAGGCATCTCCTGCATATGAACTTGATGTCAATGGAACTGTTCGTGCGAACAAGTATCAGAATTTTGCATTAGAAGATCTTCCTACGCCAGCCAATAGTGATGGTGGAGACGTTCAAGCAAATACTCATAATACATTTGCAAGAAACCGTTTCTTGAAGGTTAATAACTTGGGAGATAGTTATGAATTAGTTGATGCTCACGAAGTTGATAGTTTTGCTCTTAGAAGTTTTGGAATCAGTAATGATCCAACAGTTTATATTGGAACTGGTACAACTGTATCCAGCAAGGCAGTAATTACTGGAATTAATACTTCTAATTTCTATGTTGGAGAAAAGGTAAAATTATTTGGTGTAACTAAAACAGGAAATACTGATGCTGCTATACCATGTGTAAGATGTACTGCTGCTACAGTTGGTGATACTTCTATTTCTCCTATTAAAACATACAACTACTGGGTAGCACAATATAAACTTGCTGATGGAAGAGTTGGTATTGCGAGTGCAGTTAATAATGGATTGGGAATAAATCACCAGGATATTGGTAACTTGAATGGAACTAATTTCAATGCATTGACTCTTGCAAGAAATGAAGATCATGGTCTTTTAATATATCGTCAAATACAAAATGGTGCTAGTGGTGTTAGTACAACCAGAACCCAAGCAAGATTGATAGCAATTTTAGGTTCGAAGGAAATCGCTGATGGTGGTGGCGGTACTGCTAATATTGAATGGAAAGATTATGGAACTTTCTCTAAAACAAACTGGGCTAAGAAAGGAGATTTAAACGAATTTCTTCCCAGTGATTTTACGGGTGATAATGCTATTTGGGATAATACCAATAAGGTAGCAGCAGAAGGAAGTGTTAATGTAGGACATCAAATTCATTTCCCTAATATTCCATCTAATAATGGATTACCAACACAACTAACATTGAGAGATTCTGTTATGGGGCCATCAGAAGATGTTAATACAGGAAATCCTGAAGGTGGAAGAAGAAGAGGATGGTCAATTGACGAAGTAGTTGCTGTTGGAGTTGAGAGTATAACTCTATCTCAACAGTATGATTATAATGGTACTGTTGGGTTTGGTACAAATAATGCTGTTAAGGTTGTTCACGATAGTACTGCTGGATTTAGAAAAGCAGTAACTTCGGTTCAAGCTAGTGGATCCAATTATTTGAGTATTCCTAGTGGAACCTATTATACTAATGAATTATTGATTCCATCTAACTTTACTTTGGAAGGTCGAGGAAAAAATAGTATCATTAAGAAACAATTCTTTGGTAATGATGCTAAAGATGGTTATGGTCCTTCTACATCAATATTTACGGATGCAACTACTGGTGGTGTAGACATTCCAGTAACAGGAAACTTTGTTGGTATTGGTACTACTATGGCTTCAGCAACAGTTGAACCAAAAGATGTTACTATATCCAATATAACGATTGATGGTAATAATCATAATAATATAATATACAGTGATAGTAATTATATGTTATATTGTAGATATGCCAAATCTAGTTTAATAAAAGATGTAGAATTACGTAATAGTTCTGGAGATGGTCTATATTTGGATGGATCAACAAGAGTATCTGTAGAGAACTCAACTATTGTTGATGGATGTTTACAGGATAATATTGCATTTAAACCATTAGTTTCTACTGGTTCTACAAGTACAAGAGTTAATGATTCATTATTTGAAAATTATCCTGGATCCGTAGATGTTTCTGGATCAACTGTTGTTTCTACTGGTGGAAACATTATTAGAAATTGTGGTGCTGGATTAGATGCATA
>MDTC01126211.1_pt1 | contig 12823 bp, 11 predicted proteins | sample 811181 | NCBI WGS metagenome assembly MDTC01 (sample SAMN05326644, study PRJNA326480) | marine metagenome | isolation source: seawater | place: Pacific Ocean: North | collected 2011 | reverse complement strand
CAAAAAATGTTTTAACTGAATTTGTCGGTTCCACCAATTGTCCATATTGTCCCGAAAGCGATGCACTTCTTCTCAGTTATTTCGATAGTAGCCATGAAAATTTTGTCGGTACTTCAATAACTGATAAATGGTTTTTAATTAATTATCATACCTACTCTCCCGCCAGAGGTGATCCTATGTATGAATTTCTTCGAGGAGGTAGTGCGGAGGAAGATTTTTGTTATGTTCGTTTTGAAGAAGGTAGTTGGTATACTTTATATGGTGTTCCAACAACCTATACAAATGGATTAGAGAGTGCCATATATCCTGAAATGGCATCAATTTTTATGTCTACCAGCACACCTTTACAACTTAGCTTGGATGGAACGACCTTTAGTGGGCCGGAAGTGGATGTTCAAGTCACAATCACTAGTTCAAAAGATTTAAGCTCTAGTGATTCATTGCGTTTATTTATTGCTGCAATTTTGGATAATGTAGAATATACTGGCTATAATGGAGAACCTTTGCATCAAGATGTATTTTTAGGTTGGATTAATGAAGGATTTAATGGTGAGCTTTTATTAGTTGGGAAAGAGAAGATTTCAAAAAAATACAATTGGGTTTTTCCTTCAAATTGGCCCCAGAATGACTTTGAATCAACTTGGCCACAGGTTGAATATGATATTTCTGAACTCGGGGTAGTTGCTTTTATTCAAGACATTTATTCCAAAGAAATTTTACAAGTTTTAGGTAAAACTAATATTTAGTCGATACTGAAATTGAGCATTACTCCAAATGATAACAAAATTTTTTTAAATGGGATTGGAAATGTATCAGTAAAAGTTAGTCAAAGAGCAAAATATATTCGTATCAGTATTAAGAATAACTGTGAGATTTTACTTGTAAAGCCCATATTTATAAACCTTGATGATGCTATCAATTTTCTGTATAAAAAGATAGATTGGGTAAAAAAACATAGGAAGAAGATATCAAAACAAAAACTTCTTAGGCTAAAATTATCCTCAACAAAATTGAAAATATTTTGGAATGAAACTGAACAAAGAGTATTGTTTTTATCACAAATTAACGGTTTAAGTTACAAAAAGCTAATTTTTAAAACTCTGAAATCAAGATGGGGTAGCTGCTCAATTGATAATATCATTTGTATAAATAATTTAGTCTATTATCTACCCCTCCATTTAAAGGAATATATAATTTTACATGAATTGGTCCACACAAAAATCAAAAATCATAAGAAATTATTTTGGGAAGAACTTGAAAAAATATGTCAAAATTGTAAATCTAAAAGGAAAGAGCTCCAGGATAATTACAAGATTAGTTAATTATAGATAAGGTATTTTTTCCATTAAAATTCTACTCAAGTATTCTTTCTGAAGGATTTTTATTGTGGCCATAACAAAAATTCTATTCTCTTCCAACTTTGGTGCAATTTTTTCTTTTGGAACACCTAGAACATAGTAATTCCAAATTCTCCTCTGTTTTTTTGATTTAGTTTTAAGCCATTTTTTCGTTTGTAATCTAAAATATGAAATATCTTTTTTTTCTAGACCCTCCCAATAATTTTTTTCATAGCAATTAATCTGATCATTGAGATTTATCCAATTAATAAAAGAAGAGTGATATTTTTTTTCTCTTTTAGTTCGTTTTAGTATTTTATCAAAAAATTGGTTTGAATTTTCATTATGACACTGATTGATTTCTTCCTGTAAAAATTTGATATAATCTTTTGCATTAGGAAACATTTTATCATATAGGTCTCTGATAAATTGGAGATTGTAATTTTGATTTTTAGATACTACTGAAGTAGCCATTTTTAATAAACTTAATAAATTAGTTAATAAAAAATTATTTTTGTTACCTACCTATCAGAAATCTAAGTAATCTGATTAGCAAATCACTTTTAATTTTTCTTAGGAAATAATGTCATTTGCATCGTTATTTTAAGTATTCTAGAGCTCAGCTTTCAGAAACCTTTCTTTGTAATCATACCCATAATCCTGCAATAGTCAGAATGTCCATATAATTTATACTAGTCGTGTTTCATAGCATTCTGATAGGAAGAACATTTTTAAGAAACTTCTCTTTCATAGCTTTATAGGAAGGAAGTTATTGATATAAATTAAATACTTAGCTATACATTTTAAGAATAAGAATACGAACTGTAGAAACTAGTCTTAGGTTTTTTTAAAGAAAAGAGATCTACAATTTATCGACCTCTTTCTAATCCTCTATTTATTAATTCTTCAAGACACTGATCAAATACTTTCTTACTTTCCTTAGGATTTGGGCTTTCCATTGCATCGTTAATTTTTTTAGAACATCTAATTTTTACATCCAGCATCTCACCAGACTCATCATCAAGAAGCTTAAACTCCTTGTTTGGACTGGTTACCGTCTCTCCCTTACCGAATTTACCATTTGAAAATTCTTTTTCTAAAGGCAGTAGATTGTAAATGAAGAAGTCATATTTTTGCCCATTCGTAATAGTTTTTCGCTTTGTGACATTTATATCATCGTAATACATATTTAATTTCTCCAGATATCGATTAATTTTTACAAATAAAAACTTTTTTTTATTTGATCATTTAGGAATTACATTTTTTGCACAAGGCCCTTTTTCAGTTTCTCCTTGCTCAAACTCTACTTTTTGGCCTTCTTTTAATGTTTTAAATCCATCCATTTTTATTTCACTCATATGCACAAATAAATCCTTTTCGCCTTCATTTGGCGTTAAAAAACCGTATCCTTTTGCGTCATTGAACCATTTCACAGTCCCTTCATATGTTTTACTCATAATAATCTCTTCTAATTTAAATTAAACAATATTTCTAATTATTAATATAATATTATATTTATTACAATTACGATAGCATTAAATGTACATAGCCTAAAGCAAAAATCAATAAATAAGATAATAAAAAAATTTTCATATATTTAAATTAATTATTTACTATAATCAATGTTCTGAATCAACTTTAAATGATATGTTTTTTTCTTTTAATCTATCAATGAGTGTTAACCCTATCCCTGAAGCAGGAGTTAAAACACCATATGACTTGGGAATTTTGTCCTCATTTAGCAATATACTTATTGCAGCCTCAGCTAACATTTTTGCGGTAGCTGAATAACCTGGATCGCTATATCCTGCAACAGTTACACTAATTCCTGCATTATTTTTAGTATAACCTATTAACCTCATTTTAAAAAATCCATTATTCATTTTATTTTTAGAGGGACCTTCTCCTGGTTTGGGCAAGGCCACATTCTTTAAAATCCAGAGCAATGTCTTTGATTTAATCGATAATTGTAATAACCCAAGAATACATAAAATCATTGATGCTTTTAAAAAACCACTCAGTCCTTGGTCGTAGGAGGACATCTCATTATATTTAAAATTTTTCCCGTATGAAAAATTAGCGATGGCATTAGTACGTCTTACTATTCTGGTATTTATTCCTGACATTAAAAAGGGAGCAGTCCATTTTTTAATGCGCCCGTCCCATCGAATTGAATTAGGTATTGGTTGATCAACATGATTATTTATTTCTTCAGTGGGATTTAATGAAAATGGGCTTTTAAACATATGCCTTTTGTCTGGATACAATTCTTTATATTTCATTAGGTTTACCACACTGGCAATAGTCCCTCCGCTTAAACTACCTTTGATTTCTTGTACATAAAGATTAACCTTATTGCATAATTTATCATATTTTTTTAAAGAAGTTCTTTGAAGCAGGAGCACACCTAAATCAGAAGGTATAGAATCAAATCCACAACTATGGACAATTCGACATTTATTTTTTTTTGCTTCCTCGTGGAATAAATCAATCGATTCCCTAATAAAAGGAACCTCTCCGGTTATATCACAATAACTTGTATTATTCTTGACACAAGATTTAATAAGGGGTAAGCCATATTTTAAATAAGGACCTACAGTGCTTATGATAACCCTACAAGATGAAGTCAAAACATCTAATGATTTAGAATCAAAACTATCTGCAACAAAAATATTAATTTTTGCAAATCCTTGATCAATATGGATGAATGATTTTTTTAATTTTTCAAGCTTAGCTTCACTTCTACCAGCTATCGCCCAATTTAATTTTGGATTATTGAATCCATAGTTCTTTAAAAAATATTCAACTACAAGTTTTCCTGTAAAACCAGTAGCTCCAAAAATAATTATATCAAATTTATTTTTTTGATTTAACATTACCAATTATTTATGTCAGCTTTTACGTTATCATTAAACAACGTTCATTAGCTTCTTTAGTGAATAAATTTATAGCATACACGCATTTATTAATTTTGTTTAAAGATTTAAGAATGTAAAGTATTTTTAGAACAAAATATTTTCTAAAAGTAAAGGAATAATTCTTTTTATAAATTTCTTTCTATTCTTTTTTGTGATATAAAAAGATTATTTTTCTACCCAAAATTGATATTATTCTATTATTCGCAAGAATTTTTTGAAGTACAAAAAAGTATAATATTTAAGGACAACTGCGCCTGCCTTGTATATCCGTACAAATATTTTGACAAATATGTATACCGGTATGGGTCTCTTCCTTTAGATCAGAGTTGTAAACTACTAATTGATACATTTTTATGTGGAAAGTCCAGAATATTATAAATCATTTACTTTTGAGCTACTATGTATAAAGAGTTGATCTGTAAAGATATAATAATTGTCGAAATGATATAACTTTATCGTAAAATTTTGCTGATTTTCTTAACCTAATTAAGTTGGAAATACTTTTTCTTTTTTTCATTTTTATTAGTCTAATTAGCCTAAGGTATAATTGCTCCTTAAAATATTTATCATTATAAATTTTTTCTAATTTATTTGCTTTTACCATTTTATTAGCCCAAGCTAAAAGTTCTTTGAAATGATATTGATCTAACCTAGAGGTATTTTGCTCAACAGATGCAATATGAAGTTTTTTTTCATAATCCGTAGGCTCTATTTTCAAATCTTTCACTAGCTCAATCCTCATTAAATCAATATCATTTTTAATAATATTCCAGTTGCTACCGCACATACTGTTAGGATGCTTTCTTTGCTTTATTAGAATTTTATCAATCCTTCCTGCTTTCATCCCTGCTTTTGCAAGCCTTATAAATAAATCATAGTCTTCAGTAGGCCTCTTTTTATATTTTATGTTGTACTTTTTGAATAATGAGCTCTTACACATTATAGAAGAATGATTAATCTCGTAAAAAAACAAATGACCTAAAGTCTCATTTGGGGTGAAATATCTTTTTTCATAATCTTGAACATAATTATCATTTTCATCAATGAAAATAAGATTTGTATCCACTAAATCAATATTGCACTTCCTAATATACTCTAATTGAAGGGTGAGTCTATCAGGAAGTGAAATATCATCCTGATCTTGTCTAGCTATATACTTACCTTTTGCTACTTTTAATCCTTTATTAAGGGTAAAAGAAATGCCTCTATTTTTTAAATTGTTAAAAAACTTTATCCGTCTATCATCGAAAGATTCAATAATTTTCAAAGAATTATCACTTGATCCATCGTTTATAATAATAAACTCAAAATTCTTGAAAGTCTGATTAAGAATACTTTTTATGGACTTAATTAGAAATTTATCTCCATTGTAAACTGGCATTATGACAGAAATCTCTGGATTATTATGATTCATATAATTTCATTCACAAAATATAGAAAGTTCTAGCAAAACTATTCTAAATCCATGCAAAACACCAAACATATTAAATTTTTTCGAAAATCATATTGTGATTATTTCCATACCCTTTTCTAACAAATGGTTTTGTAAAAAAATAAAAAGTATATTCTAGAAATCGATAAATAATAAATGGAAGGTTCCCCTTCAAAGATGGACAAGGAATAATTGGCGCTGAGTCTAATAACTTAAAATTGTATTTCTGAACTTGGTTAATTAATTCATCCTCAAGAAACTCTTTTACATGTCCACGATATTTATCTGGAGGTAAATTTTGATTGTTTTCCCACCTCATAATTGGTTTTTGAAAAAATATTTTTAGAAAAGTATTTTTAGGATTATGGAAGTTTGGAGTTGATATAATTAATAGTCCGTTACTTTTTAAAATTCTTTCAATTTCTAATAAGTATTTTTCATATTTTGGGATATGCTCTATTACTTGATTTGAAAGAACTATATCTATGCTACCACTATCTATTTTCATATCCAAGCAATCTGAATGAATAAAATCAACTTTGTTCGTAAATCTTTTTTTTGCAATAAGTAAATCAGGTTTATAATTATCAATTCCAATAATTTTAGATTTAGGGTATTCTGAAATTATATCAATTAGGTTTGTTCCTTGACCACAACCTGCATCCACTAAAGTAAAATCATCGCCTTTGGCATAGTTTTTTAATAAATCTAGATTAATAGTTCTATTTTTATTTTCATTATTAATTAAAATTGATTTTATTTTTGAAATTATTTTCGACATAATGATTAAACATATATCAATTTCTGATTGCGGCTGTATTTAAATAATTAGCATATAATTTGACGAATAACAATATGTTCAAATTGATTTTAAAAATTATTCCTATGGATAAATTACCATTAATTATATATTATATAAAATCTTGTAAATTTATTAGCAAATGAATCAAAGTTAATTTTTAAGAATCTAACTATAACCCAAATAATTAATTTTATCCTAAAATTAAAATGATCAGAAATGTTTCATAAATTAAATAAGAAAAAAATTCTAATTAATGGTGGGCTAGGTATGATTGGGAGTACTATAGCAAAAATTTTAGTTGAGGCAAAAGCAGAAGTAACTATTGTGGATGCCATGATAGAGCCCTTTGGTGCTAACTTATTTAATATAGACAAGATAAAAGATAAAGTTAATCTTAAAATTTTTAATATTAAAGATACTGTAAAAATGAAAAGGGAAGTCGAAGGCAAAGATGTTATTTTAAATCTTGCTGGCCAAATAGCTCACAATGATAGCATCATGAATCCCTTATATGATGCTAAGATGAATTATATGTATCAATTAAATGTAATGGAATGCGTGAGACAAGTCAATCCTAGTGCTAAAATTATATTTTCAGGCTCTCGCCTTCAGTTTGGGAAAATAAACACTATACCTGTAGATGAGAATCATATTTCTAAACCGGAAACACCTTACGCCTTTCATAAACAAGCAACCGAAAATATGTATCAGTTTTACAATCATCATTTTGATCTTGATACTGTAGTATTTAGAATTGCAAATCCTTTCGGGCCCGGAGGGCAAATAAAACACCCAAAGTATGCAATTGTTAATTATTTTATTGGACAAGCATTAAAGGGGAAAACAATATCAGTTTATGGAAATGGAAATCAATTACGTGATTATATTTATGTTGAAGATTTAGCAAATGCATTTATTGCTGCATCCGTTACTGAAAAAAGTAAAGGGCAGGTTTTTAATATTGGATCAGGTAAGGGTACTTCTTTCCTTGATATGGTAAAAAGAATCATTAAAGTTGTTGGAAATGGGTCTTTTCAAAATATCCCTTGGCCAAAAGATTATTTTAATGTCGAAACAGGAGACTACATCACCAATATTGTTAAAGCAAAAAAGATATTAAATTGGGAACCAAATACGGATTTTGAAACGGGAGTATCTAAAACTGTAAAATTTTACTCCAAGCACTTTTCAAAATATTTGCCTTAATTATTTTGGACCTATATTTTAGATATTTTTATGAACAGGAATTATGATATTCCCTTATTTAAAAAAATTAATAAAGCCATCTTGTAAATATTAAAGTGTGATTTTTTGAAAAACCAACTTCGTAAATATGAAAGTTTGTCTTTTTATGTATAAAGAACATTTCTAATAATGTATCACAAAATTATAAAAAATATTATCTATCCATTGAGCGATAAAGTTTTAGGGTTGTCAATGGATAAAAATTTGAAAAAAAATAGAAAGATACAATGGTTTACTAGTAAGGAATTATCCACTTTACAAGATAAAAAATTGTATGATATCCTTTCTCACTGCAAGAAAAATATACCTTACTACAAAACTATTCTAAATGATTCAAACTTTAATTGGAAAGGTGATTTATTTCAAGAATTAAAAAAGTTTCCCACTTTAAATAAAAAAATTATTAGAAATAATTTGCCAAATAATTTGGTAGATAAGACGCGAAATATTTACACTATTGAAAAAACAAGTGGGTCGTCAGGAGAGCAAGGAGAATTTTATTTAGATCGTGCAGCTTTCTCAAAAATTATCGCCACACAAACTTTATATTGGGAGTGGGCAGGTTATAGTTTTGGTAAAAAGGCGCTTCAAACAGGTATTAATCCTGAAAGAGGACTAAAAAAACAATTAAAAGATAAACTGTTATTAATTAAATATGCTGATGCGTTTAGAATCGATTCAAAAATTGTTGAAAAAAATCTTTCTTCCTTTAGAAATAAAAAAGAAATATTTTTTATTGGATATCCTTCATCAATTTTTAGCTATGCTAAATTTGCTAAAGAATTAGGAATTAATGATCTTTCATTTAAAGCAATAATTTCGCTGGGTGATAAAATGTTTTCCCATTATAGGGAACTAATTGAAAACACGTTTAATACGGAAATTTTTGATACTTATGGTGGTGCTGAAGGATTAATGATTGCAGGAGAATGTTCTGAACATAAATATCATATACTTTCATCACATGTTCATATTGAAATCTTGGACGAATTTGGAAATACGGTCCCAGATGGCGAGCTAGGTGAAGTTACGGTTACTAGTTTAGATAATTTTTTAATGCCATTGATTAGATACAAAATTGGAGATTTAGCTATTAAATCAAAAAAAATAGGTAGATGTAAATGCGGTCGATCTCTCCCAATTATAGATAAAATTATTGGGAGAGATACTGACATTCTTTTCACACCAAAGCTAAAAGTGTTAGTTGTACATTTTTTTACAGGAATATTTGAGCATTTTCCTGAAATTAGGCAATTTCAAGTAAGTCAATTGGAAAAAGGTGGTAGAATTGATATTAAGTACATTAAGGGAACTAATTTTTCTTCAGTGATTTTAGAAAAAGTGAGAGGTAGAATATATGATCGTGCTAAAGAAAAATTTCCTTTAGAGTTTTATGATGTGACTGAAATTGAACCTTCACAATCTGGTAAACCTCAAATTATACAAAGAGCATATTAATTTTTTGAAACTCTCCATATTAATCCCTACAAAAGGTGAATAGAGTAATATTAAAATCATAATTAGATATTTAAATGAAATTTTATTAAAGAATAACATTGAGCATGAAATTATAGTAATTAATGGTCATAACAGTGATTCAACTTTAAAGATATTGAACCGCTTAAATTAAAATAATAAAGAACTAAAAATATTTAATAACAAAGAGAAACCTTGGCACGGATTAACTATATGCTTAAGAGGGACCTTGTTCCATGTCACGGAAACATTTTTATGGAAAAAAGTGCAGATAAAAACCCGTTAATTTCAGCGTTACTCAGGTTTGAATTACTTGATAGTCAAACAATTATTAAAAATATTTCGAAACAAATATCAAAAGAGTGCATAAAAAAATTAAGTGATAATACAATACCTTTATCCTATTTACAAAAATATCGCTCAAAAAGACTACTTGATTTAATTACCAGATTAGCCAAAAAGGGGATTAACGAAAATGAATATATAATCATTTCTAGCATCATTTTTATTTTAGAAGATAGATACAGGAAGTATAAAATAATTGCTAAAAATCACTCTGGGACTCTCTCACCTGAGTTAATGGATAGTATTCTCTACCCTTGTGATATAATAACAGGTGTTAAAGGAACAAATTCATTTACGATAGTTAATTGGAAACAATTAAATATTGAAATTAATGATATCAAACCTGAGGAATTAGTTTTTAAAAAAATTATAAATGGTATACCTAGCAATCATAAAGTTTTTTCTAAAAATCTCAACAATCTTCATCTAGGAATAACTACAAGGAACATAATTAAAATATTCGGTTCACTAGGCGAAGGTCAATTTTACAACCACCCTTTAAAGAAAAAGGATCAAGTTTTTAGATTAAATAAAGCACTAAAAAATTTATTTAGAATACCGACTCTTTTTAATCCCTTTTTCTGGAAAAAAAATCAATTGCATACAGAAATCACCGTTACAGCTTTTGATGAATATCAAACTCCAGTTCTGCCGTATTAAATACATTTAGACACGTTTTCTTGACTTCTAGAAAGCTAAACTATATAGTCAATTTTTTCTGTGAATATTGAGTACTTGGAAGTTAGGGAATACGTATTATCATTTAACTTTGAAATATAATAGAAAAAATTATTTCTAGTAGAGCCAAATTGGTATGAGGCAAAGCTTACTTTTTTAGATTAATTAAATTTACCAATTTTGTCTTTCTAGTATTTCAGAAATAGTTTTAGTGTTATATATATTCCCTTCCCAGAATTCAGGCTTATTCTTAAATAGTTCAGAACGAATTAACCTTGCATACTCTTCATTAGTATTTGCTACCTTTTTCTTTTTAAAATAATAATATTTATCTCTTATCCAAATCCATTTCCTCCTAGAGAGGATATTTCTTTTACCAAGATGCCTCGCTACCAAGTCTTTATATGATGCATCAACATAGTATTTTTGTTTTTTAATCAATGCTGGAACTTTCATTTTTTGCTCAATTAAATACTCATGGGCTTCATCAATATAGTTTTCAATCCATTTTATATAACCAATTTTTTGTTTGTCAGTTTTTAAAGAGTTTTTTTCTAGGCTGCTAATTATATCATCCTTCAAACCTATGGCATATAGAATAACTTCATGATCAAAAAAGTTATATCCTTTTTCTGATATATAGGATTCTATCTTATGCTTATATTTGTTGGTGCAGCTTTCTTTTTTAATATTTTTAATTTTTGAAATAACTTTGGCTTTCATGTTCTAATAATTGTTAAAGAATAATTCAATCCTTAAGATTTTTAATTATTTCTTTACTAAATCATTTTTCTCCTTACAAATTATTTATTTCTAAAATCTTATGTAAGCATTAAACCCATTTTCATTCAATATTTTTTTAACAGTTTTTAAACGATTACCGGTTCTACAATAAACTATGATATTTTTATCTCGAAATATTTAAAAGACACCTATACTTTCATCAATTTTTTGAACGGGAATACAGAACGTGTTGGGAATTGATTTTTTCATATGCTCTTAAAAAGTCCTCACATTTAAAAATAGATGGTTAATATTATTTATTTATTCAAAAGCGTCATTACTTTCAATATCAAATAATTGATTACAGCCTGTAATAAATAAACAAGGATGAAAAAGTATATAAATATCATTCTATTTTGATGGATTAATCTATTTATAAAGAAAATTATGATCATTTTGCCAATAAAATTTGAAAATTTTTAATAATCGCTCTGTTTTGTTCTTTAATAAAAGCAAGCTCTACAAAATGACATACTTTAAGTACAAAATTAAAACTGGTCTAGATTAGCAACTTTTTAGTGTTTATAATAACTAATTTAAACAGTTCTTCTCGCGCGAACGCTAATAATAATTTTCAGTTACAGCAAGGTCAGCAATGATTTTTAAAATATTCAATGATTTTGCCAAATTTAGATAATAAGGAGTGTGCTTGATTAATTTTGCTAAATTAATGGAATCTTTTGAAATCTTATAAATTCTGGTAATAAAGAAAAACTGACATTAGTTCTAACGAAAATTTTCAATGTATTTGATAAATCTTTGCTTGTTCACTGTAACTTCATTCCAAGTATCATTTAAAATTAAACCTATCTTTTTATCAATAATTGCTTGTATTTGCAATCTATAGAGATGGTAAGCGTAATAATCGGTTCTGGATAAAGAGTTTAATTTGTTTTGAAAAAAAGTAATAGGATTTATGATGTTGAATTTCTTAATGAATGAATTTTTTTCTTCATTTGTTTTTTCAATTTTTAATGCTACATCTTTATTCAATAGATTGATTAAACCTGAAACACTTCTATTAATTATGCTATTGTTTAGTGTTGTATCAGAGGCATATTTAGTTTCTAAAAGTAAGGGAAATTCTTCCAAAAGATTTATTTTGAGAGTATCAATAGGTAAATCAAATATTTCATTACTTTTTTCTCTGCTAACATCTAAGTAATCAGTCATGTAGTAAGTGGGATACTTAATTGATGAAATTTGGTGAACTGAACCGGGAATTACTACACAAAATGCTAACCACATAGATATCATCTTCATCGCATGATCAGAACTGTCTTTTCCATAATAATTGATCATGAAAAAAGGAAGAAACCACAACAATATATATAGAATCATATGAAGAAGAAGGTTATTAAAATTAGTCAACTCATTTTTTATGGCTTCAGAAAGTATTCCATAATAAACGACAAGAATAAATACTGATGCCGTAACTAAAACAAAATAAAATAAAAAACGAGTCATTAACCACTTACTTTTAGACATACGTTGCAAATAGATTAGGTTGTCAATTTTCAGATCTTTTTCCACACCTCCAACATTAAAAAGAAGTACAATAATTAATATTGGGCATAGGTATATAAGCACAAAATTAAAATCTAGTGTTCCTAATGCAAGGCGTTCTGGGTTTGCAATTTCTTCAGCTAAATCACTATCAAAAGTAGAACTCCAGTTTGTAACTCTTTTGTAGTAACCATATTGCTCGGACTGACCAATGTTAAACACCATCATCTGTGAAGGAATTTTAAAAGCATATGATGGTGTATTCCATAATGCCCAATAGGGTATGGTTGGATCTCTCCTT
>MDTC01010953.1_pt1 | contig 12823 bp, 10 predicted proteins | sample 811181 | NCBI WGS metagenome assembly MDTC01 (sample SAMN05326644, study PRJNA326480) | marine metagenome | isolation source: seawater | place: Pacific Ocean: North | collected 2011 | reverse complement strand
TTGAAGTGTGAGGTATATTTAAATGTTTATACCCAAGACAATGGAACCGCTGCGCAGGTCATGCGGTCTCAACTTATACCCAACACCAACATACCTATTCCTAATGACGGGCAAGATGTCACTTTTAATTATCCTTTTAGTTTGCCAGCAGACATCAACCTTTATGTTTGGGGGGTGGTATCTCACACCCACCAATACGGAAAAGATTTCAACATCTATCGTCGTAATTTCGATGGTTCTCAAGGTGCACAGGTCTATGACGGGGGTTGCGCAAACGGCCTGCCGGGTTGCGCTATTGAAGATTTTGATTATCAACACTTGCCGTTTCGTTTCTTCGAACCCTTCCTTGAGGTTGACGCACAAGAAGGAATTATAGCTGAAGCAACTTACAACAATGACGGGCCGGTACCTGTTAATTGGGGATTAACCTCTGATGATGAAATGATGATATTTGTTATCTTTTTCACTTTAGACACCGCTGGAATAGAAATGTATGAAGACCAAGATGCGAGTACGGGTATTCGAGGGGGTTTAAGTAGCGGGGCTGAAGTGTTGTTTTATCCCAATCCGCTAAGCACAACCGCTAACTTTGAATTAAGTGGAATTGACGATGGAAAGGCCACCTTGCAAATCACAGATATTTCTGGAAAGATCTGTGAGCAACAAGTTTTTGATCATCAAAACAAAAGTAAGCTTCAAATTGACGCCGACAATTTTAGTAATGGTATCTACTTTTATCACTTCCTTCAAAAAGAAAGAATACTGGGAAGCGGTAAATTTGTAGTCAATAAATAGATTAATCCTTTGACGCTTAGGCATTCTTTTTTACAACATGTTGCCCAAACCAGCGATGCCCCCTTGGGGGTTGAAACTTCTCATGCTGAGGGTGTGTATATTTATACACAATCTGGTGAGCGGCTTATTGATTTAATATCAGGTATCTCAGTAAGTAGCTTGGGGCATAGTCACCCCAAAATAGTAGCAGCAGTTCAAGAGCAAGCAGCAAAATACATGCACCTTATGGTGTATGGTGAGTTTGTCGAAAAACCCCAAGTTCATCTTGCTAAAAAGCTTTGCTCCCTTCTTCCAGACAAATTACAAAGTGTTTATTTCACTAATTCTGGAACTGAAGCAACTGAGGGTGCACTCAAACTGGCTAAAAGATATACCGGCAGAACTGAAGTCCTTTATTTTAAGGATAGTTATCACGGCAGCACGATGGGTGCATTAAGTGTTCTGGGTGATGAGTATTTTAAAAGAAATTATCGGCCTTTAATACCTAACTGTAATATGCTACATTATAATGTAGAAGCCGAACTAGATAAAATAAGTAATCAGACCGCTGCTGTAATAGTGGAGGCTGTTCAGGCTGAGTCTGGTGTTACCGTGCCTTCAAAAGGATATCTTAAAAAATTACAAAAAAGATGCAATGACTGTGGTGCATTGTTGATTGTAGATGAGATTCAAACTGGAATGGGGAGAACAGGAAGCTTTTTCCGCTTTCAACATGAGGGAATTGTACCTGATGTTTTACTATTAGCTAAAGCTTTTGGTGGGGGTATGCCGTTGGGTGCGTTTATTAGCTCTCCCGAAAAGATGGCTGTTTTTCAAGATAAACCAATACTTGGACATATAACCACTTTTGGTGGGCATCCCGTAAGTTGTGCTGCAGCCCTGAGTTCCTTAACTATATTGTGTGAAGAGGATTATATAGAAAAGGTTGAAGAGAAAGGCGCTTTATTTGAAACACTCCTTAATCATCCCAAAATTGAAAAAATTAATCGTGCCGGTTTGATGATGGCACTTGTTTTTGATAGTTTTGAAACCAATAAAAAAATCATCGACCAATGCATTGCAAATGGGGTGGTCACCGATTGGTTTTTATTTAATAGTCATAGCATGCGGATTGCGCCGCCATTAATAATATCTGAAGAACAAATACGAACCGCTTGTGCACTTGTTTTAAAAAGTATTGATGAGGTGGCTTAGTTTTATGTGTCTTATTGTATGCTCTCTTTCTTGTAAAAAAGAGTCCATCCAATTAGATTTAGCAACCCTAGACAGCGCAACGACAGCCGACATTTACGACTTAACTTTTATAGATGACAATACCGCCTATTTCTGTGGGGGCAAGTTGTGGCAATCGGGAGTAGTCGGTAAAAGCATAGATGGCGGGTTGGGCTGGGAAATTGTTCTTGAAACAGACAATGTGCTTTTCGCTGTTGCATTTAAAAACAAGAACGAAGGGGTTGCTGTAGGTTTTTCTGGAAGAACTTGGCGAACAAAAGACGGGGGAAGCACATGGACTTTAACAGAAAATGCGCCGGACTTCCCTGTGCTAAGAGATGTTACCTTTCTCACCCCCGACAGCTTAATTATTGCTGCTGGATCTAATTATTACAGTGGGGGGTTTGTTAGTTACAACTTTGAAAATGAAAACTATACCGACAGTTTAATTAATCAAGACATGCAGGCCTTATATTTCTTTAACCAACAAGAGGGTTTAATCGTTGGTTATGGTGCTGTTTTTAAAACTTATAACGCGGGCGACACCTGGTCACCAAACGCAGTGAAGGGAGACTACTTTAAGGATCTTGATTTTAATAATCAAGGAAACGGGGTGCTTATTGGTTATCAAGGAAAAATCTTTGAATCTGTCAATAGGGGTGCTTCTTGGGAAAGAAATGCTAAAAAAGCTAGTTTTTTTTCTGGCAAAGGAAATCTCGAAAGTGTTGACATAAAAGAGGCAAGTGCCTTCATCGCTGGTCAAAATGGAAGCTTATTGTATGCTGCTGATTTTCTAAACAACGAATGGCTTGTGGTCGAGACCCCCTTTACAAACGACTTCCTTAAAGTTTATTTAATTGACCCTAATCAGGGATTTGTAACTGGTAGTGATGGTTTGTTGTTTAAGTTTAACTACTAGAGATTAAGCCCTATTCCTACATCAAAATATTGTGCGACCGAATAATGTGTTTTCATGTGAACACCTATAAACAAACTCTTCTCCTTAGTTTCTCCAAATTTGAAAGCGTGATAATTTAGGCCAAGCTTAGCGTAGATTGGAGGGGTGCTGTCATATGCGTTCAATATATAAATGCCTAGTAAAACATCAAAACTTAGTCGTCCCAAATAGATCTCATCACCGATAAAAACACTCAAATCACTCGCCTTTATGGCTTTCTCCTCAACTACAAATTGGGAAAGATATTCCTTCTTACCTACATCAAATGCGTAGTTTACCCCTGTAAAGACCCGATTAACCGAACTTGTTGATCGAGAGTATGCTCCACTAACTAAATATATTGGATATTTGGGGCCGCCTGCCGCCCTATTCTCATAAAACGCCATGGCAGCATTTAATCGGAAGAAGTTTTTTTGAATCGGCTTAGGAATTGGGGTTTGATCAAACCCACCTTTAGTCGGTTTGGGTAAATACCTCAGTCCTGTTGAAAAGGCCAAATAATTAATACCTAGGTTGGGTGATTGAAAAGATGCATTTGAAAAATGGGTGAAATTAAGCGCAGTAAAAAAACTCAGTCGCCCATGCACCTTGTAGTCGAGGCCAAAACTAAACTGCGTGCAGTTATTTAATTTAGAGCCTATGACATTATTTGTTGGATTGTTGACGCGGTCGTAGGGTTTGGTAATATAACCTAAACCGAAACCAATACGCGAAAACAAATCGACATTAGGTCTGCGCAGCAACCAAAATTTTGCATAAGGGATGAGGGCGTAAGCATTACCAAAAATTTCATTGTTTCCAAACCTAGCAAACACCATTGCACCACCTATTTCTGGGTAGTTTAATTTCCGTTGCCACGGTTTTGCTCCTTTAGTAATCTTAGAGAAAGAGAGCTCCACGGCGTGTGACTTTTCACTAACTTCAGGAAGAAAATTACTTGAGTGTTTAAAGATTGTTCCATAATAATAAGATGCAGACACCGCCATTTCTGCATGATAATGGTCGTTAGGGTTGTATTTTTGGCTAAATACTGTGAGTGAGGCACAAACCATTAATATGACCATGTTTACTCTCATTGGGTAAAAATACAAAAGGCTATGCATATTTTTACTCCCCACCTGACTTAGGGTAGGTTGGATTTCAAAACCCCAACACTTATAGCATTGTGGGAAGTGTCGAAAATGGCTTTCCCTTGCTTTAAAATAATAACTTGTGGGGACTGATGAATGATATTAAATCGCCTAGCAATTTCATTAGAAATGTCGCGATGTTTGAGTAAATCTAAAAAGTAGAAATTAAGTTCCTTCTCCTCAAAACTCCAATCACTCTCCAGTTTGTGTTTGGCGTGAAGAGAAATACCACATCGCGTGCTGTGTTTAAAAATAACCGTTGGCATGGAGCCTGATTCTTCATAAATAGAGTCAAGTTGTTCTATGTTGTCTAGCGTTTTCCAAGAACTTATCATACCTACCTAACCAAAACCTTGACTATTCCAGTTCCTTTATTACTAAAAACCTTGACCCAAAACACGCCCCTAGCAAGTCCTTGAGTGGAAACATAGATTTGCTCGTTTTCTAGTTCTCGGTCATATACCTTTGCGCCTATTATGTCATATAACTGCACCCTATTTATGTTTTCTATCGCCTCAACCGTAAAACCTTCGCTCGCTGGGTTGGGGTATAAATTAAACAACACCTGGGTGGTTGCATTACTCAGCCCTGTGGTGTCATCTGTTTCATCCTCTATACAATACTCATAAAACCCACCGATATCATCCCCATTAAAAACTTCCACTCCACCCACTATTAATTGGTAGTTTCCTTGGTCAAAAAAGAATGATGGTGACAAACCATCTTCCCCTTCATCTTCTATTAAAATACAGTAAGACCCTTGGGGCAAACAATATTCAAATGTATACGAATCGTTATTGTCAAAATCATCTTCAAACGCTACCACATTTCCCTGCCCATCTATAATAGAAAAAGTGTTTTCGTCTGCTTCAAAATTGGTTGCCAAATTTACGATTACACTTGTTCCTTCGGTGATACTTATTGGAAAAGTTAAAGAATCATTCACTAGGTCCTCATCTTGAATAAGGTTGGTTAAAACAAGGTAGGCTTCGTAGTTGTAATTTCCTGAACCCAGGTTTAAACTATCTAAACTTATTGTTTCTGATTGATTAGAGCTTAACAATCCATTCCAATTAAAGGTTTGCATGTTTCCACTTACCCCATATCTTATCTCAGCACTTATTAAATCTTGGTTACCCTTGTTTCGGATAATCAATGCTTGCCCAAATTTGTCCCCACAAATTGAACCTCCCAGGACACCGCTAAAACTTAGTGCCGCATCTTCTGCTAAAGTAATTGCATTAGGGTCATAGCCGGGCAGACTAACAACCCCAGTATTACAGCCGTCCAACCATGTTTTTAATTCATTATTGCTGTTGCTTCCCCCATCCCAACTTACATCAAAGCGTCCATAATAGTCATCAACATTGTTTGAACAATTAGCGGTTCCACCATACAACTGGCCCACAATGTTTCCATCTAAATTATACAAAGGAGATCCAGAGGAGCCACCCTCAGTTGTTCCATCTTCCCAATCCAGCACTCTCCAACATTGCGCACCTGAGAAATTTCCATTTACCGCAGCTTCATTATCAAAAGAAATCTTTTTCAAATCACCTGCAGGGTGGTGTATGCCCACTTGCCCGTTTGGTGGTGTTGTGGAACGATCCCAGCCACTATAGAAAACGTTATAACTCGCCGGTGGAAGGCTACTTAATTCTAAGAGCATAAAATCAGAACCACCATTACTTGCTTTCACGCTCACGCCAGAGACCGTGTTGTCTAGATATGGTCCACTATTATTAACACATGTCGTAGACTCGAAATTGAACCCAACCACCGTTGTTGGGTCATCTGCCCCGCAATGATTGGCGGTTAAAAAATATGCCTTTTCCTCACTACAAGCATTGTTGATTAGCGCGCCCGTACAGAATCCCGCTGATAGATTATCCTGTGAAAGTAGAATACCCACTGACCGTATTTGGTCCCGCCAATTATCCCCCTCAGGGCAAACCACATTATTGTTGCAGTTTCCCGAATCTCCTATATATTTTTTTTTGAAATCTAAGGATCTATAGCCGTGGACCACTCGTTGCAAATGCAGTTCACTTTGTCCTATTAAACCCTTTGGCTCATATAATTCTAGGGTAGCTTCTTCACCCTCTATTAGTGTTGTTGTTAAAAAACCATGCGCCTTGTTGTTGGCGTGCGTAAAAGCTCCTATAACACGTTCGTAGTTTTGGGTATATATAAATAGCTTTGCCCCTTCAGCTAGGTGATATTTATCGAAAGTAAAATTTACCGTTTGCGCTCCAGGAGACTGTATGTTGACCCTCCAAAGGCGATCCCCGTTGGGTAGTGTTTCGAAAACCCCATCTTCCAACGATACATCTACATAATGAATGTAACCATAGCGCCACGGGATGTCTTTAATTTGATCAACAACCTCATCTTCTTGCCTAAGCGCTGAAACATTAGTGTTTGGGGTGTAGATGTATGGTGTTGTCTTATTCGTATTATAATCCGTAAGACTTACTGGCATCCCCCCTTGTTGAATTTGAGCATCTACTAAAAGAAAGAAAAACACGCCAAGAAATAAGTTTATTTTTTTCATCGTAAATTTTAAGATTGCTAAAGTTAGTCATTTTCAATACATTTTAAGCCGCTTAACAGTTAAACCCTTGTTTAAGGGCAATTCATTCCCCATCTTTGTGCTTTAAGTAAACACATGAGCACTCCATTTAGTTTTTCATCTAAAGATCGACTTGATTTTTTCGCCAAAAGTGATGTTGAATTTGACATCTTAATTATCGGTGGAGGAATAACCGGTGCAGGAATCGCACTGGACGCTAGTGCTCGTGGTTTAAGCGTGGCACTGGTTGAAAAACACGATTTTGCATGGGGAACAAGTAGTCGTTCGACTAAACTGATTCACGGGGGCCTTCGCTACCTTAAACAGTTGGAGTTGGGTTTGGTGAAAGAGGTTGGTCGGGAGCGATCAATTGTTCATTGTAATGCGCGGAACTTGGTCGTCCCGGAAAAAATGCTTCTTCCTATAATTAAGAAAGGCTCCTTGGGGGTTTATAGCACCTCTGCCGCCCTGTGGGTCTATGATTTTCTAGCAGGAGTAAAAAATAAGGAGCGTAGAAAAATGCTTAATAAAGAGAACACAAAAAAATCCGAACCTTTATTGAATTCTGCAAAACTTTTGGGTGGTGGTTTATATTATGAGTATAGAACCGATGATGCACGTTTAACTATAGAAACTATAAAAAAATCTGTTGAACTAGGGGCTTATTGCTTAAATTATTCAGAATTTACCAAACCCATTTATGAAAACGCTCTACTTTCTGGTGCTGAAGTAAAAGACTTATTGACAGAAAAAACCTATGAAATACGAGCAAAATGCGTGGTCAACGCTACCGGACCGTGGGTGGATTTATTAAGAAAGAAGGATAACTCTCTAAACGGAAACAGGCTACAACTTACAAAAGGTGTTCACCTTGTTGTTCCCTATGAAAGGTTTCCTTTAAAACAAGCCGTTTATTTTGACGTAAAGGATGGTCGTATGGTTTTTGCTATACCTCGCCAAGGAAAGACGTATATAGGGACCACCGACACAGTCTATAATGAAGATATTAATGAGCCTGTAGCCACCTCAAAAGATGCAAAATATATTCTAAACGCGGTCAACAGTATGTTTCCTAAACTTGAATTACAAGTGCATCAAATAGAGTCTTCGTGGGCGGGATTAAGACCCCTCATCCATAAAGATGGAAAGTCACCAAGTGAGTTGTCTAGAAAAGATGAAATATTCGTTTCTGAAAGTGGTTTGATTTCTATTGCGGGGGGTAAATTAACGGGTTACCGAAAAATGGCCGAGAAAATAGTAGACAGAGTTGTACGCAAAACCGGCGTAAAAGTTGCCGCTTGCACCACCTCACAAATCCCTGTTTTTGGTGCCAACTTCCAACACAGTGATGAAATAAGCGAGTTAATTATTCAATTGACCAATAAAAACAAAGAGTCTGGGCTTAATGTGTTCCACATTAAGGAATGGGTTCATAGATATGGTACGGAAACCATAAAAATAATCAACTACTATTCCTCGATAAACACTCACAATAGCGATTGTGAAGCCTGCGCTTTACTAGCAGAATTAAGTTATGGGGTGGATCGGGAAATGGTAATGAGTTTAGAAGATTTTTATATTCGTCGTAGTGCAAAACTTTATTTTGACCTTCCTAATGTTTTAAACTATTTAGATGAAGCAGGTAAGCTGCTTTGTGAAAAGTTGGGATATTCTGAGGAAGAGGTGGAGTTGCAAAAACTTGAACTTAAGCGGCAAATCGCTTTAATAACAGCCTTTAAAAGATAAGTTGTAACTCCTTGTCCCAGTTTTCTTTAATTTTTATATCCTTCTTATGTAGGAGTGTTTTTTCTGGCGCTGTCTGCGTATCCACGTTACCGGTGTTCCAGTGGCCGTTGTTGTTGTTGTCTCTGTAAATCCTTATCGTATAATTAGCCTCATCTAAACCAAAAATATTTACTTTTTGTAGGCCTGAAACATCCTTTACCCTTACAGTGTTACCCTCACCTTTATACAGCTCTAATATGGTTGATGCGCCCATCACTTTCCCAAAATCTAAGCTTAACGCGCTCTCACCGATTGCCTCGGCCATAGCAACACTGCTTTTATATGTCTCTGAATAAACCCTGTCCGTTATATATCTCACCGCCCCAGAATCAACCCCTACATTTACTTTAGCATAGTACTCTTGCAATAATTTAATATAAATGTTTTGTCTTCTCGTTCTAACAGAAAAGTCGAGTGCTTTACCTGCACTATCTGTCACAGATATTAAGGACTCATCAACATGCTTAATAAAATCACCCATATCCACTCTAATCTCTTTTAACTCTACCTCACTTTGGTTGGATTTTATTTTGTGTTTTTTTGGTTTTGAGGGAACTAAAATGCTTATAGAATCTTCGGTTGCAGCGTTCATTGTGAGTTTAAAGTTTAACTCTTTTGTTTCGTTTAAAGACCAATGATAAAATAATGTATCCGCACTCTCACTTAAAAACCACTGTGCGTGATCGTCTTGTGGTGTAACCCTTAAGGATAGATTCTCTAGTTTTTGGTTAAGAACTAAACACATACTGTTGTTTGTCAATATTTTATACTCTAGTATTTGCGGGGTTTGCTGAGTTAAAAATAAAAGTAGCTCTTGGTCTAAAACACTATCATCGCCTACATTAACCGGGTCGGTTCTTAAACTAACCCGTTCATTTTTAAAATCTAATTTTAGGTCGTAGTTTTTGTCTTCTAGGGCGGCAACCACATAAACACCTGGTTTGACATAGTTTATACTAAATTGGCCGTTTTTGTTTGTTGGTGATACATAAGTTGCTTTGCTTGTAATAAAAGCGCTCGTGTCATCCGCCGGAAACAAACCCACATAAACACCTTCTATCGGTAATTTATCAAATGCATTTAGAACGGCGCCGCTCAAGGAAGCTGAATCGATGGTGGGTCCTTTCGTGAAAACATATTTATACATTTCCAAAGCGTTACCCTCTGTATAGTCTGAAATTGCATTTATTAAATTAATGCTGTAGCTTAAGTTTTCATCTAAGTTCTCTGGAAGGTTAATAATTAACCTCTTACCCTTCAGCGTAAACTTCGGTGGGGGGTCCATTGCTGGAGTAATAAGTAGTGTTTCTGTGCTACCCCTATAGTTTATATATTCATTAAACTCCAACACAACATTATCGCCGTGATAATTACTTGAACCGCTTACAGGTTGCTCTGAAATTATTTGTGGTGGCTCTTTGTCTTTCGCACCGCCAGGGGGGCTTATTGGGTTGGCGCACCCAACAACACATGTAACCACTAAAAATAAATTACAACTTCCTCTCATTACTTGTTTAAATAAACCATTAAAACGGAAAGGTCTGCTGGCGACACTCCGCTTATTCTACTCGCCTGACCCAATGTTTTGGGTTGAATGTTTTGAAGCTTTTCTGTTGCTTCTGAAGAAAGGGCTTTTATATTAAAGTAATTAAATCCAGTCTTTAATTTTACCTTTTCTAGTTTTTTCATGCGGTCAACCAACTCTTGCTCTTTTTGAATATATCCTTCGTATTTAATATCAACCTCTGCAGTTTCACTTGTGGTGGACTTAAAGGCGCTTAAAAATTTTTGTAAATCAGGTAGGTGATCTTTCAGCTCGTTTAAGCCGATAAAAGAGCGTAACAAAACTTTATCTAATTTAACTTTCTGCTTAAGCTCGGTAGAGCCCTTCGAAATTAAATATTCATTTAGCTCACTAGGCTTAACACTTAAAGCCTTAACATACTCTATAATAGAGTTAATATTTTGTGTTTTATCTTGTGTTTGATCCATCCGCTCTTGTGAAGCCAAGCCCAACTTATACCCCTTGGGGGTTAAGCGTATATCTGCATTATCTTGACGCAACAACAACCGAAATTCTGCCCGCGAAGTAAACATCCTGTACGGCTCTTTAGTCCCTTTATTAATTAAATCATCAATTAAAACTCCAATATATGCCTCATTTCTATTTAAAACGAAAGCAGCCTCTTCTTGCACTAATTTGTGTGCATTAATTCCCGCCATTAACCCTTGACACGCAGCCTCCTCATAACCCGTGGTTCCGTTGATTTGGCCAGCAAAAAATAATCCAGCTACTTGTTTGGTTTCCAATGTGTTATAAAGTTGTGTCGGTGGAAAAAAGTCATATTCTATTGCATAGCCAGGTCGAAACATCTTCACATTTTCAAAGCCCGGTATAAGTCGCAGGGCCTTATATTGAACATCTTCCGCTAATGAGGAAGAAAAACCGTTTACATATATTTCCACTGTATTCCACCCCTCTGGCTCTATAAACAATTGGTGGCGATCTCTGTCGGCAAACCGATCTATTTTATCCTCTATTGATGGGCAATATCTCGGACCTCTCCCCCTAATCCTTCCATTAAACATGGGTGATTCATCAAAGCCACTTTTTAATACGTCGTGGACTTTAGTGTTTGTATAGGTAATGTGGCAAGGTAGCTGCTTCTTAGGTTTTTTGGTGTCTAGGTAAGAAAAACCCTCTGTGCAATCATCCCCTATTTGAATTTCTGTTTTACTATAGTCTATTGTTCTCCCGTCTATCCTTGGGGGGGTCCCGGTTTTCATTCTCCCCCCCTCAAAACCCAAGCCCAACAACTGCTCCGTTATACCTGTGGCAGCCCGTTCTCCCGCTCTACCTCCTCCAAAATTCTTACTTCCTATATGAATTAAGCCATTTAAAAATGTTCCATTAGTTAAAACAACAGTTTTAGCTTTTATCTCTAAACCCAGGGCTGTTCGTATACCCGTTATTCTCCCATCTTTTACGAGTAAGCCGCTAACCATTTCCTGCCAAAAATCTAGGTTGTCCGTCTGCTCCAACATTTCCCTCCACTTTCCGGCAAACATCATTCTATCGTTTTGGGTTCTAGGGCTCCACATCGCGGGCCCTTTAGATCGGTTTAACATCCTGTATTGCACCATCGACAAATCTGATACTATTCCTGAGTAACCCCCAAGGGCGTCAATTTCTCTTACTATTTGACCCTTCGCGATACCACCCATGGCGGGGTTGCAGCTCATTTGAGCAATTGTATTCATGTTCATGGTAACGAGAAGCACCCTTGAACCCATATTAGCAGCACTGGCCGCCGCCTCGCAACCTGCGTGACCCGCACCGACCACAATTACATCATAACTAGGAAACATCTAAATGATTTAGAGTTCAAAGATAAAGGAAAAACGCATGGTTTCACGTGAAACATCGCCCCTTTGTGTTTATAAATGTTTCACGTGAAACATTTATAGATTCATATAATAGTCCTCTTTGCTTCGCATCACCCCTTGCTCTGGAGCGGTTTTATCCTCATAACCCACCAGATGAAGAATCCCGTGCAAAAATACTCGTAATAGTTCTGAGTTAAAATCGGTATTATATTTTATTGCATTTTCCCTTATATTATCTATAGACATATATATCTCCGCCTCCAAACAATCCTCTACATCCTCAATGGGAAAGGTTATAATATCGGTAAAATAGTTGTGGTTTAGGTGTTTTTTGTTAATAACCAAAAGGTCTGGATCTGTCATAAAAACAGTGGTCAGAAAAAGGGGTTTAACAAACCCCTCCCCTTTTAGCAATTGCGTGGCTTTTTGTATAAACCTTTTCTGTTGGGTAAACTTAAATTGAGGGTGTTCTTGGATAAAATCAAACTCCATTTTACAACTTAAACTGCAACTCAACGGAGTTACCTGAATCATTAAAAATAACCCAATCCGCTAGCTGTTTAATTAAAAAAACCCCCCTTCCTCCAATCATTGTTATGTTTTCAGGTGCAGTGGGGTCTGGTAGGTTGTTATAGGCAAACCCAGCCCCCTCGTCTGTAATAATAAAGGATAGCTTTTTTGGTTTGGCTTCAAACACCGACTTTAAGTGTACTTGTTTTTCTTGTAAGGAAAGGTTTCCGTGATATATGGCGTTGTTCACCGCTTCGGTAACCGCCACCATGATATTACCAAAAACATCTGCACCCACACTGTAGTTTGAACACGTGTTTTCTATAAACTCCTCCACTATAATCAAGTTCTCTGGGGTAGATTGAATGCTTATTTTCTCTTCTTGCTTGGTCATTGTAAGGCAAATTACTTAAATTAATTAATTTTTAAAATATTTTGCACGTATTTCTCAGAGATTACCTTATAGAAAGGCTT
>MDTC01016520.1_pt1 | contig 12824 bp, 15 predicted proteins | sample 811181 | NCBI WGS metagenome assembly MDTC01 (sample SAMN05326644, study PRJNA326480) | marine metagenome | isolation source: seawater | place: Pacific Ocean: North | collected 2011 | reverse complement strand
TGAGCTTCTGCTCCTCCTACAAAGTTGTAGAATTCACGGAAACCAGAACCTGTCTCAATATCAGAGAATCTTTCACCATACTCACCTCTTGCAGAACCTTTTCTGAAATACTTAGTACCAGGGCACAAGTAAGTATCAGCATCTAATCCTGCAGAGCTGTTATTGTTAACTAATTGTACAGTGTAAATGAACCCATCACCTGCAGGAAGAATATCATCAGCAGTAATGTAAAGTTCAAGACCATTGTACTTGTCATAAGTAATAATGTCACCATGTCCAAAAGCGCGCTTAGAAAGCTTGATTTGGAAAGTAGTACCATCAACACCTTTTGTACCTGCGCCAGCAATGTTTGCCACAACAAATGGAAGATCTTGAGCAATTGGAGTTTGCCACTTATACTCACCACGAGCATTGTCAACCATAATTGTGTTCTGACCACCAAAAGAAGCCATTTGATAAAGGGGCATTTCAACCTTTTGGGTCATTGCCCACAGATCCACAGGACCCATGTCCATTGGCTCTGCATTACCTAACATTGCAGTTAGGTGATAGGAATCAACATGAGAGCTCGCTTTATATTGCGTATCTCTCAAGAATATCCCATTATTTAAAACCGGAGTTGCCATAATTGATAAAAATTAAAAAAATTAAAAAAATAAAAAAATAAAAAAAATTAAAATCGTTTAAAAATATTTTGTTTTCTAGGTAGTTTTCTTCTGCTACTTGTCTCACTTAGTTCAGTTGCTCTCTCACCAGAAGTCTTTACAGATTGTTCAGTCTTCAATTTTCTAACTGTTTTCTCAACAGCTGCTTGAGAACCTTTCTCCATAATCTTAGCTTTGTATCCACCAGGATCTTGCAGTAACCATAATGCTTCAGAAATAAGCTGATAGTTAGGTTCTACAAATTGATACTTCTCAAGTAAGTGTCCTAATAAATTTGTATTGCTACCATTAATTGAAGGATATGCAGGTTGAACTAATCCATTAAATAACATTGATTGTGTTCTCTTGTCAATTTTAATATCTCCAACAGAACCTTCTTTTAATGCTGCGTATACATTATTCATGTATTGCTTAGAAGCATTTTCCTTCTGAATTTTTTTAGCTTCTTGCTGCTTAAGTTTTTGTTGAACAATCTTTTCTTGCATCTTGTCCAACTTTGGTTTAAACTTCTTAGCTTGTTGTTCCAGCTTACCGAGATCTTTCCAAGTCTCAATCTCTTCTTGAACCTCTTCAGGTGTACCATAACCCGTAGCACCAAGATATTCTCTAATAATAGCTTCTTGACCACTTTTAGATGATGGATCATATGATCTTGTTTCTTCTACTGCAGCTAGTGTACTAAATAAACCTCTCATATCAGTACCTCCATCAGCTACATACTTAGCAGCTGCTTGAAGTTCTCTTGGAAGACTTTCAAAGAATTGACGTGGAGTTTCTCTACGTACAGCATTTGCTTTTTCATCTAAGTTAGCTTGAATAAGTTCTTGCCAATCTTTAGCAGAATAATCTTCAAGTGCTTTATCATCATCAAAAGGAATGATCTTATCATCCTTAATTAACTTTTGAAATACATCTGTAATACCTGAAATCCTTTTTCTACCTCTTGTTTCTGTAGTTTCTTCTGCATCAATAGAGTCTAAAAGATCAGATGCTTCTTTTGTTGCAGTAGCATCTGTAGATGTTTTTACTACTTCTTCTTGAACTTCTTCTTGAACTTCTTCAGTTGATTCTTCTACCACAGGTTCATCAGTTTCTGTAACTGGCTCAGATTCTTCTGGCTCAGTAAATGACATATCTGCTTGAGGTTTAACAGGTCCAAAAATATTTGGACGAGCTGGCTTTTCATCAGTCACCATATCAGCACCTGTTGGAGCAGCTCCAAATATTTCATCAATGTTTACATCAACTGTTTCTACCTTAGTGTTCACGTTGCTTTCGTTATTACTCATAATTTATTGGTTTTAATACATTAATAATATAATCAAAATATTCTAATAAACTTAAAATATTTGACCAGAAAACTTTAATTTCTGTAGTACATAGCTATAGATAAAATCTTTTTATTCTTCAGCTTCTTGAGCATCTGAATCTTTTGAATCCATCATATCATACTTGTTCTTATTAGTACGTGCAATCTGAAGATTCTTATTAGCTACATCCCTTTGCGTAATCAATCTTTCACGTTCTATTTGCATTCTTTGATTAGCTATATTTTTATCAGTAGAAATTTTTTCTCTCTTAACCTCCATTTGAGACTGATACTGTTCTGTTTGTTTAAGATCTCTTACAGCATCTCTGTAATCACTCATCTGATTTTGATCAATATCTTGCATTGCACCATAACCTGCAGATTTAATCTCAGCAACCAAAAGATCTTTTTGACGTTCTTTATCATTTTCATTAGCTTCAAACTCAAGCTTCATTTTTTCTTCTTCTGCTTTAGCTTGCAATTGTTGTTGCTGCATTTGCTGCTGTTGCTGCATTTCTTGCTGGCGCATTGCAAGTTGTTTTGTTTCAGCATCTTTCAAGATATCTGTAACTTCTGCAATTGAATCAGCTTTAATGATATTACCAAGATCATATATACTAGCACCTGTTGTATTATTTGTAAGTGCCATTTGCTTTAACTGATCTAAGATTGCTCTGTGATTAGTTTTTGTTGTAGCAAAAATATTAAAGTCTCTAAGTAAAAGATCAGTGCCGTTCATTACAAAATTAACTTTTTCAGCCTCTGTTGTAATATAACTAAGCCTTAAGCTAGGTTTTGTACTTTGATAATACTGAGCTAAGTCTGTACGCATCTGGTGTACTCTAGGCATTAAATGATCTGAATGTTGTACAAAGTACATTTCTGTCTGTGCATATGATGCATTCATTGCTTGAGTAACCCCTGTTGCTGTTTGTTGTGAAATAGCACCCCCTAATCTTTGTGGATTAATCCCTATAGATTCAAAACATTGCTGTTTAAAATAATTAGCAAGTTGGATTCTAGACATCAATCTACCAGTCTGTTCCATATTAAGAACCTGGTAGTGATTAAAGTTTGTAGCATTCTCTGTATTAGTAATAGAAGTATCCAATGGTAACATCTGGAAATCCTTCATTGCTACATATGCCTTAGCATAGTTATGCTTACCCCAGTCCTCACCCATAGAGTGACGAGGCAATGCATTTTGATCAAACATAATAACAGTACCAAGTTCATCTACTAGAATGTCAGCTATCTGATTATTAACCATGTTATAACCAACCTGATATGCTTTCATTAAATCAACTAAAGAAGTAGATTTAGTATTTCTATCAGAGAATACTCTTCCTTCTACCGGAAGTTTACATCCATAAATTGTATGATTACCTTTAAACTGAAATGGAATTCTACCAGGCTTCTTTCTATCAATACCTAAATAAATAGGATTAATATTATCAGCCATATTAGATCTCCAAAATGCAGGTAAGTTTGGACCAATCTTAATGCCGCCCCATACTTCATTAATCCAAATATAATCTATATGCTCACCTTCAACTAAATTGTCTTTAGTTTTATTTTTAAATATTGATGTATCATATATAGGTTTCATTGTAACCTTATAATTCTCATCAACAATCTCTTGAGTTATTTTCCCACTCTTATCAATTGCAACAAGGTGTCCAATTTTTCTTTGAGTTTTCCAATACGTAGTAGTAACTCTCATTAAAGTTCCTTCACCCCATTGTTTAACATCTTCACCTTCATTGAGAATAGCACTTACTATATCACCACCTTTTGCAGGATCATCGGACCAATTACTTACAAACTTTCTATAGGCTAAGCCTGGCATGTTTGTATTCCACTCATGAGATCTAGATGAATCATAATATGCACCATCATTTTGATATCCATTAACTTGATATAAAGCAGAACGTGCAGGATATATCTTTTCAAGTGACTCAAGTTGTTCGTCATTCATCAAGTAACCATACTTGTCAATGATATCTGAAACCGTCATTAAATCAATCTTACCTGCAAAATTTGAATCTGATATATATCTTGTATCAGGAGACTTCTGATAAAATGTAAGTACAGGATTCCAAAGCTCAACATCATAATCATCATCTAACATTTTAAAATGCCAAAACTCACGATCTGTGATAAGCATATCTCTAAATGCTCTTTCCTCAAGCTCTTGCATTTTAAACTTTTCTTGGTCAACATTCATTTGATGCGTTGCCCATTCTTCTACCATACTACGGTATGTCTTAGAAAAAAAGTCTTCAATCTCAGGAAGTGTTTTTATATTTTCAGGTGAAAGTTGTTTGCTAACTTCAGGATCAGCGGGATTAGCTCCCATTTCAATCATCTTCTGTATTAACTTTGTTTCTGCTTCTGCTAGTAAAGTTTGTTCTACTTGAGCTCTTTTTTGCTCAAGCATTTCATTATATGATGTATCATCCACAGCTCTAAACTGAACTTTAGATATACGCTTTGTAAACTCACCGCATAATACATTTATAACATTTGGAACAATAGGATAAAACTTTAACTCTAATGCTGAGCTGTCTTCTTTTGTTAAGACATCCATTAGATCTTTATATTCATTATCTTCTTCAATAATGTAATCTGTTTTATCAATAATACCTTTTGCTAATTTATAGTTCTTAAGTAATCTTCTAGAATGCATTCTTAAAAACTCTAACCCTTGTAGTTCAAGCCAATCTAAATTCCATGCTGACCAATCATCATCTTTTTTCTTAGAAGATAGAAATTGAATAGGTTGAGTTAAACTTGAGGTAGTTGGATACTTACCTTCTGATTTTGCACCTTTCTTTAACTGCAAAGCATTAACTACTCTCATTATCTAAAATTTTTAAACCCTGATCTTTTAGTTCCTTTAGTTCTCATAGACTTTCGCTTACCCATATTACTAAACGGACTATACTTTAATTTATACAAATTTTCTGACTTTTGCAATGAATTATCTATATTAGATTCCTTTCTTTTAGCGTATCCTCTATTAGATTGCTGTATTTTTGCAAAAGCAACCAGTGCTGAAAATGCAACTAAACGGTCAACATTTAAACCTGGATAGTAGGCTAACATTTCAGTAAGGAGCATTTTATCAGGGATTCTTGTTACTCCTTTAGTAGTAGATATAATGTTACCCTCTATATCTAATTCTTCATCTATATCCTCTCTAAGAAACTCAATAGCATAAGATATTAAATGACTCTTAAATAATGTACCAGTATTCTTCCAACCATACTCTTGAAATACAGATCTATTGGAACCAAGGTCCTTTAAGAATAATATCTGTTGCTTTGGTACAAGATACTTTTGTTTCTTTTTACTGATCATATACTGAATAAATAATGAAATGTTATTCTCCACTATTGTCCATGCATTATACCATTCTATAATCAGCTCTAGTTGCTCATGTGTTTTATTAATATCATCATACCTACCACACCATGCGGCAACTATTTTATCTTTTTCTATAAAATGCTCTAACCCATTCTCTGTTTCTCTAGTAACCTCCACCGGGTTCTTGTATACAAAGATGCTGCACAATGAATCTGATGTAGTTGTCTTACCTTCTGATACGGGGTCAATGGAAGCATAGTATGTACCAAACTCCGGATTCTTAGTGGGACGCTCCCATACTACTAAACACCCTGTTTTATCTGCCATCTTTCTGTCCACAGGAAACTTAGATATTGGAAGTTTTTCTGTACGCTTAGCAATAATACCTTTCTCATCCCGTTCAAGTTTTAGATGCTCATATGCATATTCTTTTTCCTCTATTGCCTTTAACTGCTTAGATAATATTCCTTGAGGAAAAATAGATTCTTTTCTATATGCAAATGCTTCAGATATATTTGTTGGTTTCTGAGATATCCTTAACTGATACTGTTCTGGATTTAAAGATGTCTTCCACTCTGCTCTTTCTTTCCTAATAGCTTCAAGAGCTTCTTTCACAAGAGAGTTGCCATATTCATCAATATACGGAGGCATGGACCATTGCTCAGGAATAAATAATCCTGCCATACCAATAGTACCATCCTTATCCAATAAGTTAGTTTCTACAGTATATATATCATTAGCTGCAGGGTTTAATATCATATCTTTCAATGGATTACATTGATCTAGATCCCCTACCGATCCTGCGGCAATAAACATACCGGTGGTAACCATACCAGATATCATTGCAGGTCTTAAGTACTCATAGGTCTCAGACATCTTAGGTGCAATACCAGCCTCCTCATGAAAGAAGTAAGAACATGGACCACCAACTCCAGTTGTTGCACTCTTCTCAAAAGATGCACCTTGTATCTTAGATTTAAGGCCTCTGGATGTTTTACGATTATTTACCTTTACTTCAATCTTCTGCTCCCACAAAAGAACCTTCTCAGGATTACATGGTCTATACCATGCAGTATGCTCATTTAAGAATGTCTTATACTCATCAAGAAACTTCCATGAACCTTTATCATTGATGTAATCTTTAAGAGAAGCCCCAATCTTACAGATGCTACCCTCCTCAAACCAATAGGTATTTATGATCTTACCCATATGAAAGTAAGAAGAAGCTATCTGACGTTTTTTAAGTATTGCAGAATGCTTATAGTGCAGTTCTGCAAGTAGCTCATACAAAGCCATATGGTATTGCGCATCTCTTACTTTAGCAAAACCAAACTTCTTTTCTTCCTTATTAAAAATAGGCAAGAAGTTTAACCACATGTAATAGTCTCTGGTAAGATACCATGTAGTTCCTTTGTTGTGATATATTACACCATCACGACATTTATTCTTTTCGGTTTCCCAATAAGTTATAAAGTCTTTAGATCTAAAAGGTTTATCACAGTAAAATCCATACTCTTCAAAGAATCTAGCTTCTTTATTAAATATAGACGCAGTTTCATCAAAAGCATACTCCCCAGGCTCTTTGAACAAGGGGAGTAAAAAGTTTATAAAATCTTCACGAGTCTCAAACTCTGTGGTACGCCAGGTACCATTGTCATATGTGTGTATTGACTTATGCATTTATGATTGCAAACACATCTTCAGCATTTAGAAGAAAGTGCTCTTCACCATCATGTATCATAACTGTTGGTTTAGCATAGTCAGCATACTGAATAACCTGTCCTGGTTCAATAAGCTCTACAGTATTACCAACAGCTACCACAATAGCTTTACACTCTTTCTTCCCCGTTCCCTCTGGAATTAGTATTGATGTTCCTGCAAAGTACTTCTCTGCTTCTTTCTTCTTTACTAGAATCTTTCTTCCTACCGGTGTGATTTTCTGATTTTTCATTTTTAATTAATTTAATGTCATCCCAATATGGGAAAATATACTCGTTATTCATAATTATAATTGATCATATGCTAACCCCTGTCCACCTCTTACAGAACTTTCTTGCTCTTGTCTCATATCTGTAAATGCACCTTTATATGATGTTCTAATCTGCTCAAACTTTGCAGCAGCATTGACTAATGAATTGATGTTACCATCTCTCCCGTGCTCTATTGAAGTTGTTTCCATGTATCTAGCTAATCTATCCAGCATAGACTTAATGCCCTTGTATGCCCTGTATGTGGGTGTCTCATACATCTTCTTACATAGTTCCAATGCTCTTGCAATAATAGGATCTTCAGTAGACTCTTCAAGTTGCACCTCTTCAATAATTATATCCTCCTTCTCATGCTCTGGCAAATTAAAGAAAGGATTTAAATCTGGATTAGGACAACTCATGTAAAATACATACTGGTATATTGATAAATAAGTATCTGGATATTCATCCATAACTGCCTTAAGAAACTTTAGTGTATAACAGTGTTCTGTTGGTACAACTTTATTATTCTGTATATCAAATAGTCTTACAATCATTTGTTATCTTTTAGCCAGTTTATTAAAGTCATCACCTCATCTTTAAGATACGGTAAATCATACATAATCACATCCTCTACTACAGGTTCTCCATTTATATGCTCATTAATTGGGTACCCATTTGTATCAGTACCTAATTGTTTAAACTTTACATGTTGAATAGTTAACTTTCCCACCTTTAGTTTAGGGTTGTGCTTTTTAATAATATACGCATAAATACTGAGTTGTAAATTATAGTGTTTTAAATTACAATCATCAAGGTGTTTAACAGGAGCAAACATCTTAGATGTTATACCTTCCCAGTTTGTAAATCCTTTCTCGCGTATTTCTTTGTTAGTCTTGTAGTCATTAATGTTTATGTGTCCATTCACTACCTCAACCAAATCTGCTTGACCACATAACCCTACAGACTTTAAATATACCATGTGCTCAGGGTAAAGACCTTCATCAAGTTTCTGACTTGGTGCTATCTTAATACCATCATCATTAATAATTGGTTTGATGATAGGTATATCAACACCCTCACGTTGAATTGTTTCAAGACTAAGTACATCTGACTCACGTTGGTTATGATACCAGTTTCCTAGTTTAATAGCCCTTTGAGTTTCATTATCCCAAGCTTGCATGATTTCTTCTGGAGTCATACCATACCACTTGGATCTTTTGTTCTTAGCAGACTTTTTGGCTTGACCTTCTCTATCAAACTTAGGTTTAAAGTTGCTAATGAATGATGTTACACTAGTCCAATTTATACCTTCATCTTCTATACTTTGGTATAGATGTCCATCTTCTTTAAATGTAATAGCCATTATTCTTCGTTTATAGAGTCAATTAATTTATCTTCAGTCTCCTCATTCATAACAGCTGTCCATTTACCTTTTGGGCAAGATGTTGACATTGATCTTGTTTTAAGTGCTAAGCTGCATCCGCATTCAGAACAACATGGTTGTGTGCCCGGTGCTAAACAAGATTTACCTATATAATCAATTAGATTACATGTTTTGCAAATAGCATATCTATAAGCTGCTTCAGCTTCAATATGCTCCTGTTTAAATATTCTATTCTTAATTCCTTCAAGTATTTGAGAAGAGCTTTTAAATGCATCAAGATATTTACTTAGATTTTTCATTTTTAAAATTTTTCTTTTCTTCTATATTCTCGTTTAAAGTCTTTAAGACATTCTGCATATTATTAAGTTTCTCTCCAACATTTACACTTTTCTCATACCCCTTGTATGTAGTCTTCTTAATATTGTCTAGGATATCCTGATTCTTTTGTATTGCTTTCTCTAGTTTATTCTTTCTAATATAGAATGTACCTAAACCATCAAGCAGTATCTTAGGATAGTCTAATGCAGACAAGCTCTTTCTTACTTTACCATAATAAAAGTTTATAAAATCATTTACAACATCTGGATGTACACCCACCTCTTCAGCAATATCAGCTTTAAACTTCTTGTAACTTTTCGGGTTCACTTCCTAATATTTTAAAATCTAAAAGTACCAACCCTGAAGTTTGAATATTTAAATCAGCATTAACAGAAATAGTCTTCTTGCCATCTGCATCCTTAACTACTAAATCTTTTTTACATGCTTTTGTAACTGCATTCCTTGCAGACTGTGCGCTCTTAAATACGCCCTCAGTCTCCATAAGCTTGCAGAACTCACTAAGATTTATATTACCACACTTTGCCAATGCGGTTAAACATTCTAGATCTGAATTACTAATTTGTACTTCATTAAAAAAACAATAGGTCATTATCTGATACCGGATTGTATCAGACAACGAAACCTTTCTTTTCTCTTCTACTCTTTTTACTACTGCCATCTTATAAGCTTAATAACATTTCAACTAATCTAGGATCCGGATAGCAATCAGATTTACCACGACTAACATTTGTGTGAGTAATCAATCCCTTTACTTTTCCATAATATGCATCCTCATTCCATTCAAATGCTTTATGACCACCATACTTCTTGATCCACTGTACTAATCCAACTCTTGGATCAATATTATCACGCTCAGCAACAAACAAAATCCACTTCTTAGTTTCTTCTATTTGTTTTTCAGAATAACGATGATATGTCCTATAACCTCTAAACGGTTCATCTAATAAAGCAACTTGACTATCTGCAACCCTTCTACCTGTATAAGACTTTTGATCTTTGAGATATCCCATTGAACATATCTCCAATGCGACTGTATGCTTGTTCATATACCCAGAACCACTACGACCTAGATGCCACGCTTGACCTCCGGTGGGGAAGCATTGTACCATCACCCCATCATACTCATCATTACCAGCAGCACAGTCTTGACCACCTAGGACAAACTCTGTGGCTATACGACCTCTTGAGTCCCTACCCCAGTAATCAATTACCTTATAGGGGTTTGGTCCACTAGCTGTATGATGTAAACAGATGTAGTCATTCTTTACAGGGCCATCCAGGTACTCACCCTTTGGCAAGTAATAACGATGGATCTTCTGACCGTAGTTAGTCTCAAAGAATTGATCTTGAATATCACTACTCTCATCAATAGCACTGTCCGAATGTTCCTTGTTAAGTAACAGCGTCCAGGTTTGATTCCCCACTACCCCATCAACCTTGAGATCATTATGCATTTGAAAGCGAACAACCGCCTTCTCAGTATTAGGACCAAAGATTCCATCAGTCTTAAGATTAAGTAACTTCTGGAGCTTCTTTACATCCTCACCTCTTGAACCTTTCCTAAGCAATTGCATTAGTCTCTCTTTAGAGTTCTCTTAGGTGCACCCTCAAATTCTTCTTCCCATTCTTGACCAGCCTCACTCTGAGCTTTCTCACCAGCACCATAAGCCTGAGCTAAGAACATCTGAGCTTGCACACGCTCTGCACGTTGCTTCTCAATATCAGTGAGTAGTTTCTCATACTCCAATTGCACCTCAAGATTCTTGATACTTTCTTTATAAAATTTAGTGATCTCAGCACGTTTTTTCTTCATCTGCTCTGGAGACATTTCTGTTGTAGTCTCAGGAGTTTCCACATTTTCTTTTACTTCTGCCATTGTATTAGGTTTTTAAATTAACAATAGAAGTAAATATAAATAAAAAATATTTATTCTTTCAGGCTGTCAGATATTTTTTTCAACTCCGCACACTTTTCATACTCCTCCTGCTCCTCGAAATGTCTTATGATCTCAGATACTTGATCACGAGTAGGGTCATCCGGGTCATGCGCCAACACAGCAGTATAGTCTGTATCCACAGTAACGTTCATAAATTCCAACATAGTAATCTTACCAGTAAGCATAAGATAAGAATTATCAAAAGCAGAATACATTATATCCTCCCCCATCTCCATGAAATCATCAAAATCAAACTTATCCATAACTACCCTATACATCTAATATACCATTTTTTAAACACCCCCCTTACACCACAAATAAAATTGTTACCCCCGGTATCATGAAACTTATGTGTGTGAGGTTTTAATGGGGTTATAATATTTTGCTCCCCAACTATTGCAAGGACGCGTGGTACCCCCCGGTCAACTAAGGTGCTACTGTGCAAGGCGCGCAGGCACAAAAAAAAATGTGCAGGGGGGAGGGTCATTGTGTCCGTTGTAATGTGAGTGTGTACTATGTTATGTGCTCATCTTGCAAGAGAAGTCTCTGTGTGAAAGACAGAGCAGGCAGGGAGGGCACGAGCCTTGTATATATATGTGCGTGTGAATGTATCTATATAAAGCAGTTTATTCTGCTCCCTTGCTAATCATTGGTGTTCACTTATACACCACCGGGAATTTTCCCATTCATTACTTAAATGTTTTATTATGAGTGTATTCTTTTATTCTTTGCACGTCAACAAGAACACGGACAAGGTTACCGTGATTTGTACTGACAAAGCAGTTACTGACGCAGGTGTTGGTGTTACTGCAGGAGGCTTGAACTTTGCTATGGGTTCAGGGAGTGGTGTTCAATACGGTGTTCTTGCCTTTAGAGATACCGAAACTGGTAAGCCTGTGCAAGCCAGCACTTGGAGTGGTATGGAGACCCTCAAGAATTGGACACGTGGTCTTGAACTTGATAACCTCAAGATGGGGGATAACAAGGTCATTGACCAGAAGACTGGAGAAGCCACATCTATGGTGTGGGTAGAACCAGCATAATCCTAGAGATAGGGGGCGCAAGCCCTCTACCTTTTATGGTTAACTGTTTCTCTATTAGCAAATCTGTTCTCTGTTAGCAGATAGTTCCGCTTATTCTGCTCCTCTGCTACAAAACGGTGGGTGTAAGTGCCTGACAACTAATTGTTTACGTGTGTTAGTGTTTATGTGTTACCACATATTTCCACATATTACCCCTTTTATTAATCCTTTATTTTCTTAATCAACATAAGTATATACATAGCTATACCACTTATGTTATCCTTTAATCTATCCCTTATGAAATCAATAGTACATATACCAGAGAGTAGTAAAGAAGAATACTATGTTGGCTTTGTTAATGCTCTTATAAGTATTGAGCATCTTATAGATGAGTTCAAAGAGCAGAACCCGGATTACAGTGAGTGGAGTGACGTAGATGAGATCATGTATAGTCAACTCATTCAATCACAAGGAACACTATCTAATGTGGTCCAACAAATAGAAAAAGTATCTTAAACCCTTAAACCCTTTTATCATGTCCGTAGTAACTATTTATAAAAACGAAGCATTACAATATCTTGAAGCATTAGAATTAGCTCAACACCATTTAGAAGTTGAGTATGCTGACTATTGTGATCGTGCACCTGAAGATGCAGCCTATATGACTGATGGTGCTATCCATCGTATGGAAGCACTAGACAAGAGCGTTCTTCTTGTAGGTAAACTTATTGATCAGATTAAGTCTGAAGTATACACCCGTAAAGTATAATATCATGAGAGAATTATTAATTGATCTAACAGCAGCCTTCTTTGGCTTGTTCTTAATCGTA
>MDTC01202848.1_pt1 | contig 12825 bp, 7 predicted proteins | sample 811181 | NCBI WGS metagenome assembly MDTC01 (sample SAMN05326644, study PRJNA326480) | marine metagenome | isolation source: seawater | place: Pacific Ocean: North | collected 2011 | reverse complement strand
TGGAAATCTGAAAACAGAGGAGACAGTTGGACACCCATTTCTGGTGATTTAACTAAAAATGAAGAAAGATTTGCGCTTCCAATAATGGGAAAAACCCAGAGCTTTGATAATGCATGGGATGTATATGCAATGTCAACATACAACACTATTACTTCACTTGCTGAATCTAAAATGAATAAAAATATTTTATATGCAGGCACAGATGACGGAATTTTACAAATGACAAAAGATGGCGGTAAAACATGGATAAAAAATACGGTAGACATTTTACCAAATACTCCCTCATCTGCATTTATTAATGATATAAAGGCTGATCTCTTTGATGAAAACACAGCATATATTGCATTAGATAATCACAAATTTGGAGATTATCAGCCTTATCTATTTAAAACTAATGATGGAGGAAAATCTTGGAAATCAATAAACAAAGGCATTCCAAAAGAAACACTAGTTTGGCGTATTGTTCAAGATCATGTAAATCCAAAATTATTATTCCTTGGAACAGAATATGGTGTTTATGTTAGTATTGACCAAGGAGAAAACTGGCATAAGTTTTCAAATGGATTACCTACAATTCCAGTTAGAGACTTGGCAATACAAAAAAGAGAAAATGACTTGGTAATTGCAACATTTGGTAGAAGCTTTTACATACTTGATGACTACAGTCCGCTTAGAGAAATAAATGAAGAATCTGTAAATAAAGAAGCTATTTTATTTAGCCCTAGAAAAGGTTTACAGTACCAACAAATGTATGGTGGCACTAGCTCCAGTGGAAGCTCTAGCTTTGTAGCGAAAAATCCTGATTATGGTGTTTTAATTTCTTATTACTTAAAAGATGGTTACACCACCCTTAGATCAAAAAGAAAAAAAACTGAAAGTGCTGGTAATATTGACGCCTCTATTATTGAAGAACTAAATAAAAATGGTTACTCATTAAACAGTGTTTTAAATACTCCAACAGATGAACTAACCAAAAAAACCAATCTAGAAAAAAATACGATCACTAGTGTAAAAGAAACTTTAGAAAAAAATAAAGATAAAAAAGATGTCATTAAATTTCCTGGATGGGAAGCTTTGGATAAGGAAATTAATGAAATTAAACCTGAAATAGTTTTAATGATTAATGATGATAATAATAAATTGGTTTCTACGATTTCGCGTCCATTATCGAAGGGATTAAATCGAGTTAACTGGGACTTAACAACAAGTATTTCAACTGCTATAAAGTCATCAAATAATAGTTATGATAGAAATCTTAGAACTAAGGCCAAAGACGGACAGTATAAAATTTCTATGTACATAAGAAATGGAAAAGAACTTTCTCAAGTCGGAGAATCTATAACTTTTAATGTAACCAGTATTAGAAAAAATACTTTAGAAAACCCACTCTCAGACAAGCATGATGATTATTATAATTCACTTGCTATACTTACAACTAAAGTGATTACACTTAATCATAATTTTGAAAAAGGCAATAAAAAACTAAATACCATTAAAAAAAGCCTGAAATATCTAAAAAATCATCAAATGGAAATTACTTCTAAAGTATATACCCTTTTAGATTCTATGTATAATCTAAAAAGAGAAATTGGAGGTAGCGATGCAAAAGCAGAAATCGGAGAAAAAGATTTTCAAACTTTAAATGGTAGACTATACAATGCAAAGGGCGGTTGGAGACCAAACACCTATGGACCTACTCGGCTTCACATGCAAAGCTTTGAAATTGCAGAGATGCTTTTTGATAGGTTAAAATTAAAAGTTGAAGTTTACCTCAAAGAAATAGAAGATTTACAACAAAAAATGCATGAAAATGGAGCTCCATTAATTTTAGAGTAAATTTTTTCATTTTTTAACATTATTATTAATTTCTTTTTACTTGTTTTGTGCACTTATTGTATTTTTTACAATAAAATAATCGTTGATATTTTTTAAATTAACGTTTATCAATGAATTTTTTTATTAACTTTAATTAATTACTTTAAATTTGATTACTTTGAAAAAGACACCAACTAAAAAAGAAAAATTTCAAATTGTTGCAACTAGGAGAATTCAAAATGCTTTAGATCACCTAACAGCACTTATAAAATGTGCCAATAAAGATAAGTTTGAATATACTGAGGATGACGTTAATAAAATGATGAAAGAATTAAAAGCTAAGTATGACGCTATTGAAACTCAATTTAGAGATGGACTAGAAAACGGCTCTAAAAAATTCAAGTTTTAATTACCATTTTTTAAATTTACTCATCCAAATTACTAAACAAACAAAGATATTAGTTAGCTTTATATACTTAAGTTAATTAATGTTCATGCTTGAAAATCCAAACCTCCCAATTATTGCTGTGCTTTCTTTCCATGCTATTGTATTTCTTCAAAGCGGAATTGATAAAATAGTAAATTGGAAGGGTAATCTTGAGTTTATAACCCAAACACTTTCAAAGGTTTTTTCTAATCCACTAATTAAAATCGCTCTACTTGCTGTTACAGTTTTAGAGACACTTGGTGGTTTGTTATCTACATTGGGAATTTTTTTAAATATTTTTAACTATGATTACCTACTATACGCTCAAATTGGTTTAAGTTTATGTACATCTGCACTTTTAGTACTTTTGATAGGCCAAAGAATTTCGCAAAATTATGAAGGTGCAAAAACAATAGCTATTTACTTTGTAACTTCTTTAATTGGTCTGATTTTAGTTTTTAGTTAAAACTATTTTACAAAAATTTAAATAAACAACTAATTTACTTATTGTTGGTTTTTTTGAAGAAAGCAGCCCTACTTAAAGGCTGATATTCATTTTTTTGACCTAAGTGAACTAATTCACTATTTTCGGAAATCCTAAAGCTGAAATTTGCCAAATTTCCAGTTTCTGAACATATTGCATGTACTTTAGTGACAAACTCAGCAATGGCCATCAAATTTGGCATTGGACCAAAGGGGTTTCCTTTATAGTCCATATCTAAACCTGCGACAATTACCCTGATTCCTCTGTTAGCTAAATTATTACACACATCTACAATTTTCATATCAAAGAATTGTGCTTCGTCAATAGCCACAACATCAATATTTTCAATAAATTTTAAAATATCTTCAGAACTGTCAACACTTTTAGAGGAAATCTCATTAAAATCATGAGATACAATTTTATCTTCACTGTAGCGAACATCTGTTTTAGGCTTAAATATAATTGCATTTTGATTAGCGAATTTGACTCTCTTTAACCTTCTGATTAGTTCTTCGGTTTTTCCAGAGAACATTGACCCACAAATTACTTCAATCCAACCTAGATGATCATCATGATTTACCTTACTTTCTAAAAACATAAATTCAAAATTTAAGTATTAATAAATTAAAAAATCAGTTCTTCTATTTTTCATTCTTCCTTCTTTAGTTTCATTAGAGGCTTTGGGCGAGGTTTCTCCATAACCCTTGAATCTTAGCCTTGACTTTTCAATTCCCTTTCCGATTAAATATTCCATTACAGAAAATGCTCTATCCATGGACAACGCCATATTTGCATCACTAGAACCAATGTTGTCTGTATGTCCTTGTATTTCAATATTAAAATCATCATTTGTAATCAACCAATTAGAAAATCCATCAAGTACAATTTTTGATGAATTCATTATCTTGGAAGAGTTGGTTTCGTACAAAATATCATTTAGGGTATAAGGCTTACCTTTTTCTATTTCATTTACCTCTATTTCCTTATCTTTTATTACGGTATTGTTCTGGTCTGCTTTTGTAACTAACATGGATTGGTAAGCTCCTCCCTCACTTTCGATCTCTATTAAAGCATCTCCTTCAACATTTTCAATATTGACGATAGCAACAAAATCTCCATCTTCATCAATATTTATTTGCTGCTCCTCTTTTTTTCCGTTAGAGTTTGTTATTGTAATCTTTGTTTTTTCTAAAAGTTCTGGGCTGTCAGTCTCAGTACTTCCCTTGGCAAGGATAATTTTATCTGGCTTTGCCTTTTCAGGGATTTCAAAATAAAAAATATCTTTACCACCCAAGCCATTACTTCTTTGTGAAGAAAAGTATCCATATCTTCCATCAACACTAACTATTAAAGCTTCTTCAGGTGCTTCGCTATTAATTGGATAACCAATATTTTGAGGATTAAGCCATTTTCCTGTACTATCATTTTGCCTAGTGTAAAATATATCAAAGTCACCCGCACCCCATCTAATATCAGATGACTCGGAGACAAAATATAAAGTTTTACTATCTGTATGTATAAACGGAGATTTATCACTTTCAGATGTATTTATTGGTTTTCCAATATTTACTGCCTTTCCCCAATTACCATTATTGTCTTTTTGACTATAATAAATATCTATCTTTCCATATCCTCCAGGTCTAGCAGAAGCAAAATATAAGGTATTTCCATCTGCAGATAACGAGGGTTGCCCTTCCCAAGTCTGAGGACCATTAATATTACTACCGAGGTTCTGTAAAGCAGACCACTCTTTAACTACAGTATCGTACTTAACACCATTATCTTCAATCACTCTTACAACAGTATTTAGTACGGATTTAAATAGATCACAGTTCATATATGCCCCATTGGGGCTACAGGCACATACATACATTTCTTTATTGTTGATTGACATCGTTGCGCCCCCATATTTAGGGCCAATATTAAAAGGTTCAACTAAAGAAAAACTTGTATTAAAAGGTAGATTAAAATTATCTCTGGTAGAAGAAGAAAAAATTTGTTCATGACGAGTAATCATGTCTCCTTTAATCAGATGATCGTACTCAGAAGTAAAGTAAATTTGCTCATTATCAGGAGATATCATTGGTAAAACTTCATTTTTATCTGCTGAAGAAACATTTACAAGAACTTTAGGATCAAACGGAACAGGATTTGAGTAAAAATCACAAAAATATTCTGACATCTCCAAGGCATTTTCTGCATACTCTTTCTGATCTTTATAATTTATAGCTATTTTCTTTGAATTGTCATTGGGAAAAGCAATAAATTTGTTAAAATATTCTACCGATTCACAATCTTTTTTCTCCATGTAAAAAATCATTCCTAAATAATAGTAAATGTCTGCATGGTAATTAGGACATAAGCTTTCCATCTTTAAAAAATATCTTTTGGGGAAATCCATTGATTCACCAGTTGAATAGCGTCTTCTAAATGACATTTTAGCTAATTCCCAAATACAAGGTATGCAATCTTCATCCGTTTCAATTGCATCTTTAAAGTATTTCACTCTATGCTTATAATCATATTTTTTATAGTTCTTACCTTTTTCATAAAGCTTTTTAACAGATGAAGGAACAGAAAAGTCACACATCTCACTCTGAGAAAGAATATTTATAGAATAAAAAAATCCTGTGAGAAAAATTAACTTTAAAAATGTTTTAGTCTTTAGAAACATTTAATTCGTTTTCAGAATAAGCAACCATTGCAGCCACTGTAGCATCCCCTGTTACATTCACAGTAGTTCTGCACATATCTAAAATTCTATCAACAGCAAAAACCAAACCAATTCCCTCAATCGGAATTGCAGGAAATAAGCCTAAAACAATAGTTAACATCACAAGCCCAGCGCCAGGAACAGCTGCCGATCCAATAGAGGCTAAAGTTGCTGTTAAAAGTATTGCGAGTTGATCTGTTAAACCTAAATCTACATTAAAAGACTGAGCAATAAAAACTGCTGCAACTGCTTGATACAAGCTTGTACCATCCATATTAATTGTTGCTCCAAGTGGTAAAACAAAGCTTGATACCTTTTTAGAAACACCCAATTCTTCTTCTACTCTTTCCATAGTTAAGGGTAATGTTGCTGCACTTGAACTAGTTGAAAATGCAAGTAACTGAGCCGGAGAAATAGCTTTTAAAAAAACTGAAAATCTCACTTTAGCAAACTTATTAATCATAGTAGGGTAAATAACAAATACCATTAAAGATAGTCCTATTACAACGGTCAAACTGTAAATGCCTAAACCAGATAAAATTTCTAGTGCAAAGCCTATATCTCCTTCAGAAACTTGCACTAACACCCCAGCTAAAAGAGCAAAAACACCAATTGGAGCATAAATCATAATTATATCTACAATTTTTAATATTATTTCATTAACACTATCAAAAAATGCCTTTGCAGGTGCTGATTTTTTCTCTGGAATCATAACCATTGCAACACCAAAAAGAATCGCAAAGAATATAACTTGAAGCATATTTCGATTATCAGAAGTACTCTCTACTAAATTACTTGGAACAAAATCAATTAAAGGTTGCAATGGCCCAGCATCTTTAGTAGCTTCGGCTACTTTTATTTTTCCCTCTGCTTTATTTGCATATTTTTCAACTAATCTAGCTCTAGTCTGTTCAGACATAAATTTTCCTGGCTGAACTAAATTAACTAACCCCAAACCTATAGTTATTGCAATAACAGTCGTAGATAGATATATAACAATTGACCTACCACCCATTTTTCCTAATGTTCTAATATTATTCATCGAGGCAACTCCAACAATTAACGACACCAAAACAAGTGGAACCGCAATAAGTTTTAAAGCATTAATGAATATTTTACCGAATGGAGAAATCCAATCATTTGTAAAATCAACCCATCCCTGCAGAGTTGCAATCAAACTATAACCCAGGCCAATTACCAAACCAATAATAATTTGCCAATGTAATGCCAATTTTTTCTTTTCTGAACTCATAATTTAACTGCTCTATTTCTTAACAAATGATCCGTTAAAACTAAAGCGGCCATAGCTTCAACAATTGGAACTGCTCGAGGTACAACACATGGATCATGTCTACCATTCACTTTCAATTCAACATTCTCATTACTTTTATTTACACTTTTTTGTTTAGTTAAAATTGTAGCTACTGGTTTGAATGCCACTTTAAAATAAATTGGTTGTCCATTGGATATCCCCCCTTGTATACCTCCAGAAAAATTTGTTTTTGTACTAACATTCCCATCATTCATTTCAAAAACATCATTGTGCTGAGATCCTAACATCTTTGAACCTTCAAACCCAGAACCATATTCAAATCCTTTAACTGCATTTATCGAAAGCATAGCTTTACCTAAATCAGCATGTAATTTATCGAAAACTGGAGAACCTAAGCCAGCAGGAACACCACTTACCAAACAAGAAATTTGACCGCCAATAGAATCTCCTTTATTCTTTAAGTCGCTAATTAAGTTAATCATGCTCTTGGCAATTTCATTATCTGGGCATCTAACTATATTGCTATTAGATTTAGAAATCAAATCTTTAACATTATAATTTAACTGTTTAATCTCTATTGCTCCAACGCTACTAACATAAGCAACTAGGTCTATACCAAAATGGCGAAGTAATTGTTTTGCAACTGCGCCTGCCACAACTCTACAAGCAGTTTCTCTGGCTGATGATCTTCCTCCACCGCGATAGTCTCTAATGCCGTATTTTTTTTCGAATGTGTAATCCGCGTGAGAAGGTCTAAAAACATCTTTGATATTACTGTAATCTTTACTTTTTGCATCGTCATTTGGTATAACAAATCCTATTGGAGCACCAGTTGTAGTATTTTCGAATATTCCAGAAAGAAAGTTTACTTTGTCCGATTCTTTACGCGATGTTGTTATCTCACTTTGGCCAGGTTTCCTTCTATCAAGTTCATTTTGAATAGCCGAAAAATCTAATTTTAATCCTGAAGGGCAACCGTCAATAACACCCCCAATCATTTTACCATGTGACTCACCAAATGTGGTTAGTTTAAATAAATTACCAATCGTGCTACCCATTAAAAACAAATATAACAATCAAAATAAACTATTTCTTTTTTCCAGATAATTGATTTATAAATCTGTTTATAATATTTGCATCTTTATAATTCATTACGTTAAAATAAAATAATATCCAATGTTGATTTTTTTCATCTACTTTTTCTTCAAATGAAAAACTATTATTCATTAAAAATAATGGGTGGTTCATAATAGACATTTTATAAATTTCTGCATCGTCAGAGGATTTAACTTTAATCTTTCTAGAAACTCTTAATAAATTATTTGAAAATATCTCAAAATCACCATTAAAAACGTCTTTGTATTTAATTTTCAAAGGAATTCCATTTGGAGTTAAAATTTCTAAGTAAGAAGAAGAGCAGCTAAATAATGTGCCTTGTTTCTTACCGATAATTACTCTTTTATCTATCAAATATCCATATTGAAAAGCAAATACAATTCCTAAAAAAAAGTTATTTAGAAAATCCCACATCAAAAGAATTAAAATAAATACCACGGAGCCAACAATTAAATAATTATCGTTTAGGGCATGTGCAATTTTAAGCATTACAAAAACTATCCAAATTAAATAAACAGTAACATCAAAAAAGTATAGATACTTTTTGTAAAATGGTTTTGATTTTAACAGAGCTTTTAAAAACCTTTTTAAAACATTAATAAAAATTATTAAAATACATAATTGTATTATCGTAGTAAATATGTATGGAATTACAGTCACTAACTTATATAATTTTTAGTTAAAAAATATTTTTTTAAATATGGAACAGCGTAAAAATTTATTTCAAGGAAACTTCCCTTTAAAATAATTAATTTTTCTGCTTTTAAAAAAGATAAAATTTCATTTAGCCTATTGATTTCAATATGTTCAAAATATTCAGATATATTATCAATATTAATTTTTTTGTGCCAATATAATTGTAATAAAACTAAAATTTCCTGATCAGTACATGAATTGGGAAAACTCAAGTCATACTTTGGGTTAATTTCGAAATCGCCACCTTTAAATGTTAGTGATGACAGCCATAATGCATTAAACCAACCAATATTACCATGGGAGATTTTTGATAATTTTCTGAAATTAATTTTATTTAATCCAGAATTAACTGTCTTACCAGACATTTTACTTTTTTGATCCGTAATGTCTTTTAACTCTTGGTTCGAAAAAGTATTTGTGGTTATATATTTTAGAACAGAATCATTAAGATTTGTCGTCATTAATAAATGTCTTTTTAAAAGTGTATTTAGCTCAATAATAAAAACCAAATTTTTGTATTTCTTGAAAATTTCAAGCCATGATGATATGGATGAATTCTGTGTTGTACTTTTTTTCCACCACATTTCAAAATCATACACAAAAATTATCGATCCATCTTTTAATTTGCTTAAACTAGTTTTTTCTTCTTTTGATCCATTTTGGTGATACATTAATGATTCAATAGATTTGTTTAGAGATTGATTTTTAACATCTATTGGAGGATTTATCACATAACAATTTTTATTTTCATAGTGATTAGATAATTGATCCATCATGTAGGATTTTCCAGATTGAGGATCACCAAATATTGCGATTACATTTTGCTCATGATTTGTAAAATTGCCTATTAATTTTTTCAACTCATCTAATTGAGGACTAATAAAAGAACTAAAAAAAGAATTAGGTTGAATTTTGTAATTGAAAAGTTGTAGGTATAACTCTGAATCATCAGCAATCAAATTTGAATCAGGAGAACATTTTTTAATAAACGATCTCAAAGCATTTAATTTATCTAGTTTAGATAATGGAACTAAAGAATTTTCTTCAGAAGCTACTAAATTTATAAAACTTATAAAATATTCAGAAAGCTTACTTTGCAATATTTCAAGTTTTTTGTAAATATTGCTCTTTTCGTATCTAGAAGCCTCTACAACTTTCCGTGAATTTTTCTGTAATAAAAATTCAAAATTTAAAAAATTAGTTAAATAAGCATTCAGCTCTGAAAAATCAACAGAAACCCTTTCATTAAAATTTACCAAATTGGACTTAAAGTCATCAACTTTTTTTAATAGTTTTTCCTCAGCCTCATGAACTAATTTTAAATTTTTTTGATTTTCAGTAGTAAAATTGAGCAACTTAATAGAGCTTATTACTTCCTCTACATCTTTTTTCAGCCATTCTTTATTATAATTAATAATATTTTTTAGTCTGGACTCAACGCCCTGAAAATAAATAGATTTAAGAGTAGATTTTAGGTAAAAAATTTTATCGCTATTAATTAACTGTTTATTGTAAAAATCGTTTGTGAAGTCTAAAGGAAATACTTTGATTTCACTTGGAAACTCGTCAATTGCCATTTGGATTTCATATCCTGAACTAAATTGGTCTAAATCATTCAATGTTTTAATTAGATACCCTTCAATTTCTAATAAAATATTTGAATCATTTTGAATTTTTGATGACGATATTTTCTTTGAAATTAAATCTACAAGTGCTGAAAAACGATTGAAAATTTGTTTTTTTATCATTATTTTATGTAATGATATTTCTTTGTGTGCTAATTCCTTAACAATCAAAGCTGTACAACACATTATTTTATGATTGTGAAAAACCTTTATATTTTTTGCAAAATTGGATGAAAATAGTTCTACAGGCTGTAAAATATTTCTGTAAAATTTGGGGTCAAACTCTTCCTCTCTTTCACTAATTAACCTTTTTAAATCATATTTAGCAATATCTAAGGTGTTAGCATTTAAAACTTTCGTGGTTAATTGGTCTAAATCTCTATTTAATGATTTTAATAGTTCATTGGTCAAACTGGTAACTATTTTATTAAAATCTGTTGATGACTCAGAATCAAGGTATAACTTATATTGATAAAATAATTTTAATTGTATTTCACCAAACCCTTTCAAGATATCTGTAAAATTTTTAATGAAATCATTTTTAAAATGAAAATCAAAAAGTTTCGATAAATTGAATTTGACTTCAATTTTTTTAATTATTTCTAATTTATTGATTCTTTGTAGTTCTGTTTTTGACTTTTTTAAATTGCTAAATATATCTTGATTATAAAGTTCTAAATGGTAATTGAAATCATATTTTTTTGGAACTTGTAGAATAAAATCATTTATTGATGAGAAATAATCTTCAATATTGGTATCCATATTGTTCTCAATTTCTTCAGTAATTACATTCAATTCTTCAAAATTTATTAGATTATTTTCAAACTCTTTTTTTAACTCTTCTAACGAATAGATCTTAGAGTAAAAGTCAATAAAATTTGAAGTACTTTCTTTTAGATTTTCTATAAAATTTTTATTGATTCGCATCAAAATATTCTGCCAAGAAGCATTATTTAAATCGTAATCTTTGTCAAAGGTTTGTATGAGCTGAGGCTTTGGATTTACAGCAGAATTTAATTTTGTTTTAAAATTTGTACGCTTTGTTTTCTTTACCTGATTAAAAGAAGTAAGATTAAAATTTGAAGATGCTTCAATAAAAAGAGCTGAACCAATGTCTGCAAAAAGTTTATTCGATGCATTTATGAAATCTTTTTCCTCACCTTCAACTAATTTTGGAAGATTTAATAAAACTAAATCTGCAGAATAACTTCTAGATTTTATCAGCTCATTAATATTCTTTTTTTCTAAATTATTATTGATAATTTTTACTTCAGCTCTTATCCTTTTCTTTTCCAGAATTAAATTTATATCATCGTTAAGTTGTTGTACCGGAATTGAAGTATTATTTACATAATATATAGTGACACTAGCGCTATTCCATTTTACAGATGATCTCAGGAATTTTATAAGCTGTAACTCTAGTTCATTTTCTTTAGCGATTTCAGACCACCAGACCGCAATATTTTCATAATTACCAAAACCTCTTTTCTCATCATAATCTAGATAGAGAATATTGTAGTCTAAATCTTTTAATTTTTGAGTCATTTGGCCGAAAAAAATTGGATCTTTTGTATTTCTTGCCCAGCCCATTAATATTGTATTTGGATCTATTCCCGAAAACCCGTAAGTATTAGCGATTGTTTCAATTGCTTTAAAAATATTTTGGCAATATAATTTCCTGTGAAAAATTGAATCATCTTTAATTTGCTCATCTTTTACAATTTGATTAGACTTCGGAAATAAAGCTTTAGATGTATTATCTTCGATCAAATCAAAATTAGAAACCATTCCTCCTCTACTACTAATTGATTTGCCAAATTCAATTAAATGAGGTCTTTTAGTTGTACCCCCACTAAACAACAGTATATTAGGTTGCCAATTTCTTTGGTGAACTGCTTTTTTTTGAAGGTTTTTAAGTCCTGTTTTAACAATGGATGTCCATACACTGAACCAAACATCACCGGTTCCTAAAACCAAGTCTTTTTTAGAAAGCCAAAACCAAACCAGCATCATTATTAAAACAGCAAAAAGAGTTGCTGCCAAATTTAGCTGAATCATCAATAAAAATGTTGCTATAGCACCTATGAGAGATACCCAAATAGGTATTTTAAATTTTGGTCTAAAATCGGGGCTTGACCACTGTTCTAAAAAGCAAGAAATGTTTATAAATAAGTAAGCAGCCATGTAAAACATAGCTACCAGTTCTGCAATAATATTTAATTCCCCTATTAAAATTCCAATTTCTGCAATTATAAATGTCAATATTAGTGCGTTTCTAGGCTCATTATTTAATCCATATCCTTTAGCAAATATTTTCGGAGTTATATTATCAATAGACATCGCTTGAAGAATTCTTGGGCCACCTAAAATACCACCTAAAGCGGACGATAGTGTAGCACCCCAAACACCTCCAATAACTAAAAATGATATTGCACCAAATTCAATTAAGACGTTATTATTTGATTTTAAAATTTCTGCATCAATATTGTAATAAATAAAAACAGCAAGTATAATGTAAACGCACAAGCCAATAGTTATTGAAAGCATGGTTCCCCATGGAATTGAAAGTCTTGGATTTTTTAAGTCCCCACTCATGGCAACACCAGCAGTAAAACCCGTAACTGCAGGAAAAAAAATCCCAAACAACACGGAGAAACTTGGAGCATTTAGCACATC
>MDTC01150358.1_pt1 | contig 12826 bp, 17 predicted proteins | sample 811181 | NCBI WGS metagenome assembly MDTC01 (sample SAMN05326644, study PRJNA326480) | marine metagenome | isolation source: seawater | place: Pacific Ocean: North | collected 2011 | reverse complement strand
TTGTATTAAGTGTAAAAATAATTATAAGAATCACATAAAAAATTTTGATATAGATAATGCATTAACGTCTAAAGTAAATTTTATAAATTTTATATGGAAACTTCATAATAAAGTTAATAAAGCTCTAGATAAGAATACATTATTATTTAATGATTTTATTAATAGTTATCAAAGACTTTTGGAAAGAAATAATTTAAATATTTTTGAATTAATTAAAACTTTAGAAAAATATAGAAAAATTATAATATTTCTCTTAATTAGTATAATTTTTACTGTATTATTTATAATATATTATAGATTGAAAATACTGAACTAATAATATTTAAAACTTGATTTACCCTTAAATAGAGCGGTTGAATATTATTTTGACCTGTTGTTTCTACTAATAAATACTGTTTATCTCTATAATTTTCATCAATGAAATTCTTAAGTGAATTTTTAAGATATGGTGGATTAATTAACGTAAATTTTTTATTTTTATCTTTTATAGTTTTATTTATATTATTTAATATAAATTCTATATTTTTTTTCTTTATATTTTTAGTTATAATAGTACTACCTATTGAATTTTTATTAATTTTATGAAAAGACCAACCTTCGTGTAAGTCTATTATTAAATCATAATATTTTATAAGTTTTTCTATATTTTTATTAACTATAAAATTTTTACCATAAAGTCTATTTAAATCATATTTTTTGGTTATCTGACTATAATATCTTGAATTAAATAAGAGACCACATTTATTTAAATTTGGAACAAATGCCAAACTACCTTTTTTAATAGTGAATTTTTTAAGTTTATGTAAACGAATAATCTTATTCAATGCAATCGAACCGGCCTCTTCATTTCCGTGGGTTCCTCCTATTAATAATATTTTCGGACCTTTTAATTTAGAAACAATTTTATAAATATAAAATTTTCTACAAGTTATAAATAATATAATTCCTAATAAAAATACACACAAAAATATATATATATTTCTTAAAAGCATATATATATATTTATTTAATTTTTGTATAGATGATATAGAACAGCTACAATTCCCAATGGTACAAGAACGTCTGTAGATAATTGAACAGTTGCTAAACCAGCTAATTTAAGATAATTTCCTAATAAAGGATCATCTAATACTGGTAAATCGTTTGGTAAAAATCCTCCAGTCTGTTCATCTTTAAGTAAATTTTCTAATTGATCTTTTCCAAGAATTAATGCCATTGGAACAAGAGTTGCAGATGTTAATGTTTTTATTCCTAAATATTTAGCGAATAAATCTAAAACTCTGTTACCCCAAACTCTTTTTACGTGTTTATTTAAACTTCCTCCTTTTTGATTTTCTCTATTAATGTATAAATCATATATTAACATTAATACTCCAACTGGAACCAAAGTATTAAGAGAAATATCAATTGTTGATATTCCGGCAAGTTTAAGATAATTTCCTATTAAAGGATCATCTAAAACTGGTAAATCTCCGCCAGTTTGAGAATCTACTACCATAAATTTTTCTAAAGCATCTTTTCCAACAAGTAATGCAACTGGAACTAATGTAGCTGAAGTAAGTGTTTTTATACCCATATATTTAAGGTATACATCGAATACTCTATTGCCAACTAAATCCGTTGCAAATTTTTTTATTTTATTGCTTGTATTTTTCAAAATTCCTGACATATATTATAGATGTATATTATAATTTAATTTATATTAAAAAAAATATTAAATTAAATTCATTTTCTCAGTTTATATTAAATGGAGTTTAATAAATTATTAACTGATGTTAGAAATCCTCAATCTAATAGTTTTAAAATAGTTATCGGCGTTATAGTTTTAATAGTTATTTTACTTATATGGAGATTTAAGGTAAAAAAAGCCGAATGGGACAAAATTAATCCTGTTTTTTTTAAGAAAGGTATGGATGCAAAAAAATATCAAAAAATCAAACCTAAAAAATTCTATGATTCTCCAACTGGAACAGAATTTACCTGGTTTTTTTGGATGTATGTAGATAATATGGTTTATAAATATGGTAAGTGGAAAGATGTATTAATTAAAGGAAAACCTGGTTCTCATGGAGACCAAGGACCAGGAGTATATATTCATCCTAAAATTAATAAATTAAGAATTGAAATGAGCACAAATAGGAAATTAGATAGATTTGACTTGGATGATTTTCCAATTAGAAAATGGTTCTCAGTTGCAATAGTAGTTAAAGAAACTGAAATTGAAATATATATGGATGGTAAACTTAAAACTACAACAACACTTTCAGGTAGAGCTAAAACTAATACAGGTGTACTACATTTATGTAGAGCTGGAGGTTTTGGTGGTAATATGTCTTCGGTTTCCTATTATCCGGCTGCAAAAAGTCATAGATTTATGGAAGTAAAACACGGTAAAGGACCATTTGATGAAAGATGGTGGCAAAAAATTTGGAACTATTTTAGAGGAAAAGCAATGGCTCTCAAAGGTAGTGTTAAAATAGATATAGATGTAGATTTAGATATGGGAAAATATAAAAAAAATACAAATGCAAGATGTCCTGGACAAATGATTAAGGATGTAGGAAAAGTAAGTTTAAGTAAAGCCCAAGAATTATGTGATAAAGATCCTAAATGTCATTGCATAGTAAGAATGGACAAAAAATTTGGCAGAGTTCCAAAAGGTAATTATCGTTTATCAAGAAAAGATCATGGTAAAGCAAAAATAATTAAAGGCGCCGGAACTCGTTATTCTGGATATTTTACTGCATTTACGAAATAATAAAGAAATAAATACTAATTAAGTAATTTTTATATTTAGATAATGCAATATAAAAATTATATCATTTTATAATAAATGGATAAACTTAAAATTATTAGTATTATTGTATTAGTAGTTGTAGTATACTATTTATATAAAATGTACAAAAAATATATTTCAAGACATATAGTTTTACAAGAAGATCCAGTAGATGGTAAGAAAAAATTTAATATTTCACCAGATAAGATGAAATTATCTCAACCTCATAAGGGTTTAAGTTTTTCTACTTCATTATGGATTTATATTAAAGATTGGAATTATAGATTTATGCAAGAAAAAACTATATTTAACAGAGGCGGTTTTAAACTTTTATTAGGAAATAGAATGAATGATTTATATCTTGAAATGCCAATATTAAATAGTAGTGTTCCATCTAGAATTTTAAGAAAAGATATACCCTTACAAAAATGGATTCACGTAGTAGTTACTTTAGAAAATAGACATTTAGATTTATGGTTAAATGGTAAATTATATAATGCAAGACATTTAAAAAATCTACCAAAAATTTTTGAAAATAAAGATACAATATTTTGTGATAATGAAGGTTATTCTGGTTACTTATCAAGAGTTTATCATTATGAAGAACCGCTTACTAAATACGAGATAATTAGATTATTTAAATCAGGACCTATAAACAATAATCCTATTGGAAAAATAAAAAATTATTTTAAGAAATTAAGTGGTTCAATAAAAATTGATGTTGATGTTGATGCAAATGTTGAATAAATAAAAAATTATTTTAATATAGACTATATTAAAATATTTATAAAATATAAGAAATAATTAATGTTTTTTGACTTTTTAAAAAATACACCATTTTTATTTATTGTTACAATAATACTCGTTCTTATACTTGTTTTGGGTCTTATTAAACAAATAATTTTATTTAAAAATGGACTAAGAAAATATACAATGATTAATAATGTACATAGTGGCAAACAATCAGTAAAAGTAATGTATAAATATTTACCTCAATCAACATTTGGCCATGAGGCGACTTATTCACTTTGGTTAAATATTAAAGAATATAGTTATAATATTGATAAAGCAAAGCATATATTTCATATAGGACCTAAGGATAAGTCAATTGTATCACCCGGTGTATGGTTTTATCCTAAAAAAAATAATTTGGCTATTAAATTTTCGATTTACAATAAAGAACAAAGATTTACAAATGGTAAGCTAGGAAAGGCTCCTAAAAATATGAAATGTATATTTCCCTATAAAATTGATTGGAATAAAATTAAACTAAAAAAGCCTGATCATATCGATAAAGATATGAAAATTTATAATTGTAAAACTACAAGAGATAAATTTTCAAAAGGAGGCTACTGTCCAGTAAAATTAAATAAAAAAGGGTATGTAGATGATATTAAGAATTTCGGTAGTTGTGCTGAAAAATCAATGGATCCAAACATTAATAAGGGTTTGTTGGATATAAAAAGTTTATGTGATGTAGAAAATATTCCACTTAATAGATGGTTCCATTTGGTAATAACAGTTAAAGAAAATGTTATTCAAGTCTATATTGATGGAAAATTATATAAAAGTTGTAGTGAAAAAAATTTACCAGTTTTAACAAAAGGAAATTTATACATAACTAATTTTGGTGGTTTTGATGGAATGTTAACTAAATTTAAAATATTACCAACATGCTTATCATTTAAACAAATAAAGGGTTTGCATATGCGCGGACCCAATGATAAAAATAATTTAATTGACTATTCTATCGATTCAATAAATTCATTAATAAAATAATAATCTTTAGTAAATAAATTAACTAAAAAAAATAATATAAATGAAATTATATTATTTTTATATATTATAATGATAGAGTTTATAAATAACAATCCTATGGTTAAATATGCGTTAATTATTATAATTGTTTTTTTGGTTGGATCATATTTATATACAAAATGGACAGAGTTACTTAAAAAACAAGAAAGAGAACCTATATTTATAAGAAAAGTACAAAATGGTAAAAAACCGGGACAATTTAGCGGACAAAGAATTCCTGTGCCAGAAAATGGAAGTTCATATACATTTATGACTTGGTTACACGTTTCAGATTGGGATTATAGAAAAGGAAAATGGAAACACGTATTTCATAAGGGAGGGAAAAGAGGTCATAATGCACAACCCGGAATATGGATTGATCCAGAAAAAAATGATTTACATATCAGATTCGATACATTAGGTAAACCACCTAATATGGTTGCGCAAGAAGGAGCACCTGATTATTTAGCTAAAATAATTCAGGATTGGACTGATAAAAAACATGATCAAAATATAGTTCTTAAAATTAATGGATTTGAAAGAGATGGTGATAAAACTATTCAAGTACCTAAAATTTCTTATGGTGATATTCTTCGTCTAGAACCTAACGCAGAAGAAATTATAGTAGTTCTGCCACCTAATCAAAAAAAATTAACAAAGAATAGTATGCCTTTAGCTTTTGTTATAATTAAAGAGAACAATTTAGCAGATATTACTAAAAAAAGAAATTTACTCCCTTCTAAATCTGCACCTGATTGGAATGGGGAAACATACTATACCATAAATCCTTCCAGAAATGAACCATCACTTAATCCTATGATAAAAAATAGTGTAACAAATGTCGAAGGTCTTTCAAATAATGTAGAAAATTTCCCGCTAAACAGATGGTTTCATCTTGCAGTAATATGTAATGATCGTTCTTGTGATGTATTTGTAGATGGTAAATTATATAAATCTGCTGTTCTTAATAGTTATGCAAAACAAAATAATGGTGACCTGTTTGTATGTCAAGAAGGAGGATTTGGAGGAATGATAACTCAACTCAGATATTATAATAAAGCTATGAATCTTGATATGATTAAATTTATCTATGATTTAGGTCCCAATCCACCACAATTACCGGATTTAAATGCACTTTTTAATAAATATAAACCTAATCTTAATATTAAACTTGATGTAGATATAAGTGTAAATGGAGAGGAATATGATCTCGATGAAATGGCATCAGATGTTGTTAAAACAGGCGTAGATACATTAGAGGGAGGTTTAAATAAATTAGATAGTAATTTATAATTATAAATAAAGAAATTTTTTTTTAATAGAACTGTATTAAAAAAAAAACTTAATATTATATATACAATGGACTTAAATAGAATTAGAAATAATAAACATTTTAATACCATTATGGGAATAATAGTTTTTTTCCTTGTTGTATTTGTTATATATAAAATATATAAATATCTTGCTAATAAAGCTAAGGAAAGGCCATTTTTAGTCAAAGGTTCAAAGGATGCCAGTGTCCCATTAGTTTTACCAGGAGATAAATTACTAAAATCAACAATAGGAAGAGAATTTACATTTTCATTTTGGATATATGTTAAGGATTGGGGATATAATTTTAACCAACCAAAACATATATTTCATATCGGTGATAAAGATGCGAATTCAGTTGCACCAGGAGTATGGTTATATCCTAAAAATAATAATTTAATGGTAAGAATGGACACTTATAATAGACCTAATAATAAAAGCAAAACTAAATCAGGATTAACTTGTCAAAATTGGACTTCTAAATTTCCACATAAAAATACAAAATATACTGAGAAAAATTTTCCTAAAGCAGAATTAGGAAATCATAATTTTTGCAGAAATCCAGAAGGTATTCCTTCAGGAGCTTGGTGTTACACAAATGATCCTGCTGTTGAAAAGGAAGCTTGTGGATTTAAAGATCACACAATACCTCCTACAATGAATCCTAGATTAAATTCTGATTTACTAAATGAACAAAAAGACTGTGATTTAGTTAATATTCCTGTACAAAGATGGGTACATATAGCAGTTGTATTAGTAAATAAAACTATAGATGTATATCTTAATGGTAAATTATCAAGAAGTTGTACCTTAAGTCAAATACCTAAATTTAATGATGGTGATATATATATCAATCAAGATGGAGGTTTTAGAGGTAAATTATCAGATTTATTATATGTTAACAAGGCAATGGGTACTACTGAAATATATAATACTTATTTAGCAGGAAATAATAGATTTACTATATATGATAAATTAGCAGATATGACTCCTAAAGTTAATTTCAAAATGGATGTTCAAGTAGGTGTAGGTAATGAAGGCGGAGTACCTGTTAGTGAAAGTAAGTAAGTAGTAAATAATTAAGTATTTAAATATAATTATAAGAAAAAGAATTTATATTTATATATTATATAATGGATTACTTAAATAAAAGTAAAGGTTTTGCACAAGATGTATGGAAAGGAGAATCTGTAATGGCAGGTGTTTTAAAAATTATTGCATTTGTAATATTAATAATGTTTTTAGTTAATTTTGGTAAAAGATTATACACGGGTTATAAAAAATATTCAGAAGGAAGTCCTTGGATTCTTAAAGGAACTAAAGATGCAAAAAAAAGGATGATTTTATTACAAGACCCTTCAAGAATGGGATCTAAAACATTAGGTCGCTCCGAAAATGAATATAGTGGATTAGAGTTTTCATACGCATTTTGGATGTACATTGATGATTGGTCTTATAAATATGGTCAATGGAAGCATGTATTCCATAAGGGCAATTCTAGTTCTTGGCCTCTTAGAGCACCCGGTGTATGGTTACACCCTAAAAAGAATGCGATGAGAGTATATATGAATACTTTCAAAAATATTGGAGAGCATACTGATATACATAATTTACCCCTTAACAAATGGTTCCATGTTGCAGTTGCAGTGAGACAAAGATATTTAGATGTATATATTAATGGTAATCTCGCTAAAAGACACACTTTAACAAGTATTCCTAAGCAAAACTTCGGTGATTTATATATAAATGCTTTCAGAGGTTTTGGAGGATATTTATCTAATATGAGATATTATGATTATTATATAACTTACTCTGAAATGGATTCTGGATTAAGTAATGGACCATCAAGTATGCCTTGTATTGATTCTAAAGAGACACCGCCTTATTTTACACCTAATTGGTGGGCAAACGCATAAATAATATATATTTAAATGTTTATATATTATATATGGATCATTTTTTCAGTTTAGCTGCAATATTAATTTTTTCGTGTATAGTTCAGTTTTTTTATTTTACATCTCAAATAAAAAATGTAGTACAAGAAGAAGAATTATCAGAAATAGTTAATGATGAATCTGTTATTAGTGAAAAATCAGATAGTGAACTATCTCCCGAAAAATTTAAAAATTTTAACTATTATATAGAAAAATTCAGTTAAATAAACAACTATAAGATATTTTATAATTAGCTTTATTATAAACTATCAATAAATAGAAGGTACATACCTTAAAAATAAAGTTAATATTTTTTTTTAGTTTTAGTCCTATAATTTTTACTATGTTTTTGCAGAATTAAAGCATATGTAAAGAGAGTCATTATTTATAATAATCCCAAATAGCTTTAAATAAATTTTATATAGGTAAACTATCAATATTAATACAATACGCATAACTATTAATATTATCTCGTATAGGTTCTGCCTTTGCTTCTGGAATAAAAATAGCGATTTGAATAGGTGATATATATGTATATTGTGGTTTTCGTGCACTTTTTCTACTAGAACAAAATGATAAATATTCGTCACAAGGAGGTTTAGGAGTTTTAGAATGCCATATTTTAGAATGTCTACAAACATAACAAATACTTTCTCTATGTAATATTAAATTAGGACAATTACATGCTATAAATTCACAGTGATATCGGGTTTTTACATTCATATTAAATTAAAAATTTGATTTATCTTTATATAAATTAGTTTATTATATCCAAAAATGACTTTAATAGATTTACATAAAAACTGGAAAGACCATGATATCGTAACAGATACTATGGCAAATAAATTAAAAACATTATGCGGCTGTAAGCCATATGAAGGTCTTATGGATGTGTCGAAAGATGATCACGAACGTATTTTAGGGCCAATACCAGAAGGAGCAGTTGTTTGGATTAAAATAGACCGAAGACTACCTCGTATGACAGGATATTGTCTTAATATAAGTAATGTTGTATATACAACTCCTTATGGTCATAAAATTATTGAACATTAAAATTTATTTAATTTTAATTATTTAAATAAAATTTATTATTATGAATATAAATGACAGAAAATCTATTTAATATGGGAACAATTGTTGAAGAATTACATAATATTATAACAATAAATAAAGATTCATTAGTTGATATAGATAATTTAATAAAAAATTTATCTTGGAGTGCACCTGAAATTTCAGATTATAGATTTTGGAATGGACACGAAACTGGTAATTGGCCCGGTTTATATGAAATTTTAGTTAAGCATTTTAAGAATATTAGTAAAAAGACTAATCTACAGAGATATAATGAATCTATTAAAGTAAAAAACTTTTATATTAGCACCTATTTAAAGTATAAAAAAACTGGTTTTAATTAAAACTTTCTTTATCAGATTTAAGTAAATCTATAATTTTTTTTTTTTTTCTAAAAATATTAATTATAAGTTCTTTATTAGTCAAATTTAATTTATTTCTAATATTAGCAAGTACTTTAGGTAATTTAATTCGTTTTGGTCTACATTTTTTTTCCAAAGATCGATTTAATTTATTATAGTTTTCACTATATTTTATAGTAATTAAGATAGCAAAGAGTCCCAAGCAAAGTCCAATTAAAGCTATATAATTCATTAATATAAAAAGAGATAGTTTTAATAAATTATTATTAATTAAATTTAAATTTTTGACATTCATTAAATCCTTTTCCATATATTCCCGGACAAAATTCTTTCTCGTAAGTAGGATAACAGTAGTTTTTATTTTCATTTTTTACTAAACATAAATTTCGTTCTATAAATTTTTTATTGTTTTTATTTAAAACTTTATATTTGGGAAAAATAGCGTATTTTTGTTGATAATTTATAGCTTTTTCAGCCAATTTTTTGTTATCAATATAAGTAAAAGGAGATATTTTTTTAGGACTAATATAAGAAGTTATTATACCGCTTAGACTAGTTTTTTTTAAGTTACGTTTCTGCGAATTTTGATAGGGAATATAATTAGTAAATTTTTCATTTTTTATGTTTAAAATATCCTTTATTTTATTTTTTTTACTATTGATTACGCGTATAAATTCTTTATCTGTTAAATCTAAATTATCTTGAATATCTATTAATACATTAGGGAATTTAATAACTTTATTATTACATTTTTTTTCTAAAATAGTGTTTAATTTATCATAATGATCTACATATTTTATAGTAATAACAACTGATATTAATCCTAATACTAACGCAATTAAACCTATATAATTCATTAATATAAAAAGAGATAGTTTTATTGAATTAATTATCCGGATAAAAATTTGATTTATTAATTCTTAAAGATAAGTTTTATAATAAATAATATAATGACAACAAGTTTGGATATGGATTCTGCATTAACAATAGACGATGAATTTTTACATAAAAAGGGCTTGTGTGGGTTGAGAAACTTAGGAAATACTTGCTTTATGAATTCTATAATTCAATGTCTTAATAATACTATGCCCTTTATTAAGTACATTCTAACTAATGAATATAAAAAAGATATAAATGAAGAAAAAGAAGAACATCTTGTAGTAGAGCATTGGAATGAAATGTCAAGAAGTTTATGGCACAAAAATGCAGTATTTACACCAGTAGGATTTTTAAAATGTATTCAAAAATTAGCAAGATCAAAAGGATTTGGAGAATTTACTGGATTTCGCCAAAATGATTCCCAAGAATTTTTACAATTTTTCTTAGAGTGTGCTCATACAGGTTTATCTAAAGAAGTTAATATGAATATTAAAGGGACACCTAGGAATGATTATGATAAATTAGCTATAGAAGCATATAAGAGCTTCACTCAATTTTTCAAAAATGATTATTCCCAAATAGTTAAAATATTTTATGGACAATTTTATACAAGAGTTAAAAAAATTACGATCGATAATGAAGAAAATAGTTCTAGTTTTGAACCTTTTAATTCTATTAGTCTAGAAATAGTAGATAAATCAGGGCGCGTAACACTTGATGATTGTTTAGATAATTTTACATCAGAAGAAACAATTGAAAATGGTGAAACTACATTCATAAAAGAAGTTAAATTTTGGTCATTACCGGATGTACTAATAATATTTTTCAAAAGATTTAATAATAATTTAGTAAAAAAAAATAATTTGGTCGAATTCCCAGTCGAAAATTTAGATATGAGTAAATATATTTGCGGATACAATAAAAGTAAGTACAAATATGATTTATATGCTGTTAGTAATCATGGTGGTGGATTAGGCGGCGGTCACTATTGGGCATATGGTAAGAATAAAGATGGAAACTGGTATAAATATAATGATGCGGTAGTATCAACTCTTAAAAAGGACAAAGTAGTCTCAAATAATGCATATTGCCTTTTCTATAAAAAAAAATAAAAATTAATATTAGATATCTTATTTTTTATCTAAATAAGAGTACAATTAATAAATTAAATTTTATAGAAAATATATAATTTATTTTATCTGTTTATATATAAATATGAATTTATTTGGTATGTTTGAAAATGATAAAAATATAGTTACATTTGCCTTAATTTTAATAATTATACTTGGATTAATTTCTTATAATCTTTACTATACATCTAACTATGATTTTAATGGCGAAGAGTTAAGTTGCTATGATACTGTAAGAAATATTTTTGGATATTTACCTATTATAAGCGATGTTGTTGATATTGTAGATGAAGTAATTCAGGATACAAAAAAAGTTGTAAAACAAAATATAGAAGATGTTGAAGATACTGTAACCAAAATAACTAAAAAAAAGGAGGTATTTAATATCGATAATAATAATTTTTCATATAATGATGCTAAACTTGTATGTAAAGCATATGATTCTGAACTTGCAACCTATGATCAAATGATTGATGCTCATAAAAAAGGTGCAAATTGGTGTAATTATGGTTGGTCCGCTAATAATATGGCTTTATATCCTACTCAAAGAGAATATTACAATAAATTACAAAAAGGTGATAAAAAATATAGAGAGAGCTGCGGTAAACCTGGTGTGAATGGTGGAATTTTTAAAAATAAGGATCTTAAATTTGGAGCAAATTGTTATGGTTATCGACCAGAACCAGATAAAAGTAAAATATCATATAATCAAAAAATATATCCTTTACCCGAAATTAAAAGGGACGAAGAATTACAGAAAGAGCAAATTGATGCTCTTAAAAGAAAAATTGAATCTGGTAAAATACAAGTAAGACCGTTTAGTAATAATAAATGGTCACGTTATAGTTTTAAGAAATCAACATATATGTTAACACCTAATAATGACGATGAAGACGAAGAAAAAGTGTTAGAAATTGAAGAAAATATAAAAGAAGAGTCCAAGGATCCAAGAAATATAGAAGAAATTATTGATGAGGAAATAGAAAAAATAGTAAAAAAAGATAAAAATACAACAGATGTATTATAAATAAAAACTAAATTTTTTATTTATAATTTTTTAGAGTTTTTGCTTTTTGATGTAACATTTTTTTTAGAATTTATGTTTTTATTAGAATCTTTATCTGATAAAGCTATCAGACCAAAAGGTACAACAGATAAACCTAATTCTAATAATAAATTATTTGATAATATATCTCCGCCTTTTTGATTTTTTTTATCTTTTTGACCTATGTCTTTTTCATTATTTTTTTTAGAACTATTTAAATTATTTGCAAATATACTTAATCCCAAAGGCATACCTAAATGTACTAAATCTGGTAAAATATTTCCTGCTTCTTGAATATTATTCATAACTTATATATTATATAGATAATTATCTTATATAATTATTCACTATAATATTCTGATTCACTATTATAATTTAAGTTATTGTCAAATAATATAGGTTTACTATAATTCATAAAGAAATGATATGTATCGCAAGAATTTAAATAACTTAATTGATTATACTCTTTAAAAGTAAATTTTTGATAATTATTATATAAATTATCTGTAAAATCATCTAAT